>Ga0102926_1000650_pt1 | contig 20384 bp, 15 predicted proteins | sample SalPonR1_A_D2_MG_FD_78173 | JGI IMG/M metagenome (GOLD analysis project Ga0102926, IMG submission 78173) | Salt pond soil microbial communities from South San Francisco under conditions of wetland restoration - Salt Pond MetaG R1_A_D2_MG | ecosystem: Environmental > Aquatic > Marine > Intertidal...
TCTTCTTTCTTTTAATGTTACATCGTGAGCACTTCCTTCAACAATAGAAGTTGAAGATACCATAGTAAGTTTTGCCTTTTCTTTAAATTCATCTAAAGTTAAAGCGCCACAATTACACATTGTACTTTTTACTTTATGAAGAGATTTTTTAACATTAGTGTGCAAACTACCAGCATAAGGCACATAAGAATCAACTCCTTCAACAAAAGATAATTTCTTATCACCACCTAAATCATATCTTTGCCAATTTCTAGCTCTAGCACTACCCTCTCCCCAATATTCTTTCATATAAGATCCATTTACATTAATTAATTGTGTTGGAGATTCATCAAATCGAGCAAAATATCTACCTAACATTAAAAAATCAGCACCCATTGCTAAGGCTAAAGTCATATGATAATCATGAACAATCCCACCATCAGAACAAATCGGAATATATATACCATTTTCTTTATAATATTCATCACGAGCTCTTGAAACCTCAATTAAAGACGTTGCTTGACCACGTCCAATTCCTTTAGTTTCTCGAGTAATACAAATGGATCCACCACCAATACCTACTTTTATAAAATCAGCACCAGCATCTGCTAGAAATCTAAAACCTTCTTCATCAACAACATTTCCAGCTCCAATTTTAACATTATCTCCATATTTTTCCCTAACAAAAGAAATTGTGTTTTTTTGCCACTGAGTATAACCTTCAGAGCTATCAATACAAAGAACATCACATCCAGCATCAATTAAAGCAGGAATTCTCTCCTCATAATCTCGTGTATTTATCCCAGCGCCAACAATGTAGCTCTTATTTGTGTCTAATAATTCATTTGGATTATCTTTATGAGTATCGTAATCTTTTCTAAATACAAAATACTTTAAACGTTGATTATCATCTATTATTGGAAGAGCATTTAATTTATTATCCCATAGTAAATCATTAGCTTGAGATAAAGAGACTCCTTCTTTTGCTAAGACAAGTTTATTAAAAGGCGTCATAAAATCTTTTATTTTTGTATCAAGGCTCATTCTTGAAATTCTATAATCTCTAGAAGTTACAACCCCTAACAATTTACCATGTTCACTACCGTCTTGAGTAATAGCAACAGTAGAATGTCCACTTTTTTCTTTTAATTTAATAATATCTTCTAAAGTATCATTTTCACTTAAATTTGAATCTGATGGAACAAAACCAGCTTTAAAAGCTTTTACTTTTTTTACCATTGAAACTTGGTTTTCTATAGTTTGAGATCCAAATATAAAGGAACATCCACCTTCTCTTGCAAGTGCAACTGACATTTTCTCACCACTAACACTTTGCATAATTGCACTAACCATTGGAATGTTTAATTTTAATTTAGAGTCTTCACCTTTTTTATATTTTACTAAAGGTGTACTTAATTTTACATTATTAACAATGCAATCTTCACTAGAATAACCTGGAATTAATAAATATTCGGAAAAAGTCCTTGAAGGTTCGTCAAAAATATATGCCATAAAAAAACTCCTACTTTTTGACAACTTATAATGACCTAAAAAATAAATATATTCAACTTACTTATTTATCTTTTCTGAAGAAATATGTATATTTTTTTTCACTTTTGCTCAAATTTATAACAAATTTATATTACAAAATAACTAAACTCTATCAAAAACTACAATTGAATTTTCACCCTTTTCTAAAATAAGAGTCTTTTCAGATATTTTTGTATTAAATACAGACTCAACACATTTATTTAGATATAAATTTGGAATATCAATATCTAGCAATATTGAGGTATTAGATTTATTTAAAATAGTAAAAATTACATATTTCTCATTATATCTTGCAAGAACAAATAAATCATCATGCAGATTCAATATCTTATAAGAGCTTAAATAAAGTACATCATGATATTTTTTTCTAAAAGAGCCTAAAGTTGTATATAAATTAAAAAAATCTTTATTCCATTTTTCTTTATCCCATTGCATAGGATACCTACTCATTTCTACAGAACCCATCTCTCCATCAATAGCAATTTCATCTCCGTAATAAATACTTGGCATACCAGGGAGAGTGTAGATAAGCATAATGGCTCCACAATATTTTTTAAAATTAAATACTTCTCTATTATTATGCAATCTTGGAGTATCATGAGAATCAATTAGATTAAATTGAAATTGAGCCATTTGAGATGGAATAGATTTTAATTGTGAATTTAAAGCAATTGATAAATCTTTAGCACTATATTCATTAACCTTTCTTGGAGAATGCCCCCAATCTAAACATGTAAAGCGATCTTCTTCTCCCATCCATCTTCTTAGAGGTCTAGAAGATCCAACATAATTCATTGTAGCATCCCATTGACTTCCATCAAGATGAGAAGAACTATCTATCCAACTCTCGGCTAAAATATAAGCATCTTTTTTTACATCTTTAATACTTTTTCTAACTTCTTCCCAAATTTCGTCATTGAATTGATCTTTATCTTTACGCCCGACCTCATCAGCAACATCAAATCTCCATCCATCTTGATTAAAAGGCTCTTTTAAAAACTTTTTTATTACAGAATTATTATTTTTATAAATTAAATCTCTCAAATCTTGATTATTATAATTTAATTGAGGAAGTGTTTTAACATTTTGCCAATAAGATATTTCATTATTTGAATCAATATAATAATAAGCAGCTTCTCTAGAATTTTTATCGTTTTTCCCTTTTATAAACCAAGGGTGTTCAATTCCTGTATGATTAATTGAAATATCAACAATTACTTTTATTTTCTTATCATGGGCTGCTTTTATTAATGATACAAGAGCATCATCACCTCCTAAATTAGGATCAACATGAAAAAAATCGCAACAATCATATCTATGAGTTGTTCTAGATACTCCAATAGGGTTTAAATAAATACAATTAACACCAAGAGAAATAAGATAATCAAGAGATGTTTCAATTCCTTTTAAATCACCATTAAAAAAATCTAAACATTTTCCTTGATCAAAGGAAAGTGGTTTCTCATCAAAGCTCATTTGCCTTGGTTTTGAACCATCAAAATCATACTCACCATTTTTTACTCCAATAGCATTATTCCCATTTTTAAATCTATCAGGAAATATTTGATAACATGTTGATGCACTAACCCATAAAGGAGCCTCAATATCTAATAGAATTTCAAAACAATCAATATCGCTTACTAAAGCAGTAGTAAATCCCAATTTACTATAATAAAAATATGAACAATCAACTTCTATACTAAAATATAAAAGTGTTTTCTCCTCTATTATAAATTGAGTTTCAAATAATGATACTAAATCATTTATTTTTCTTTTTTTACTCAACTCAATTGTATTCCAATTACCATTTTTTTTATAATTTAAATACAGCTTAGTTGCATCATTTGAAGCAATAAAATTTATATTTATATTATCACCATATTTTGGAAAAAGCGGATCAACAAAGTTTTTTGAAATATTAAAATCAAATTTATTATTTAATTTATTCATCTATTATTTTTTCTAACCTCTATTTTTTAACTTTAGAAATAATATTATATTAAAATTTCAATAAATTAGCAAAAAAAATAAAAAAAAATGTTTTTTTTGTTTACTAAACCGGTTTTATACTTAAATTTTATTAAGTTAATTTTTATAAATATCCAATAATTTTAAAAATAATAAGTTTTTTTATAAATTTAGTTGACCGGTTTACAAAACCGGTTTAGTATAATTTTTGTTAACATGAAAATTCAAAAATCACATTTGAACTTATCAAATTTTTTTGAAAAAGGAGAAAAATTCATGAAAAAATGTTTAGTTTTATTAACTACTCTATTAGCATTAAGTACTTCATTATTTGCAAATGGTACTAATGAAAAAAAAGCAGATGAAGTATATTTCTTAAATTTCAAGCCTGAAGTAGCTGAAGTTTATACAAATGAAATTGCACCAGCATTTGAAGAAGAAACAGGTATTAAATTAAAAGTTGTTACTGCAGCTTCTGGTCAATATGCACAAACACTAAAAAGTGAAATGGCTAAAAGTAATCCACCTGCAATTTTCCAAACAAACGGACCAATTGGTTTAGCTGCTGATAAAGAAAAAGCAATGCCATTGAGTGATACAAAATTTTACTCAATATTAGGTGATAAATCCATGGCATTACAAATTGATGGAGAGCCCGCTGCAATTCCTTATGCTGTTGAAGGCTATGGTATTATATATAATGCTTCTATCATGCAAAAATATTTTGATTTATCTTCTAAAAAGACAAATGTTAATTCAATAGAAGAAATTAATAACTTTGAAACTTTGAAGATGGTTGTAGAAGATATGCAAGCACAAAAAGAAAAATTAGGTATAAAAGGAGTATTCGCCTCTACTTCAATGAGTGCTGGTAATGATTGGAGATGGCAAACTCACTTAGTTAATGTTCCACTTTGGGCAGAATTTAAAGAAATGAAAGGCTATAATAGTATTATAGAAGCAGGTCTTGCTGCTAGTGATTCTTCTTTTAAATATAGTGATAACTATAAAGCATTATTTGATTTATACTTAAATAACTCTACAGTTATTTCAACATTAATAGGTGCAAAAAGTGTTGATGATTCAATGGCTGAATTTGCTCTAGGTCAATGTGCTATGGTACAAAATGGTAACTGGGGAGCAGGTCAAATTTTAGGTATCCCATCTAATAAAGTTGCTAAGGATGATATTAAATTTATTCCATTATACATGGGATTAGACGGTGAAGAATCTCAAGGATTATGTGTTGGTACTGAAAATTATCTTTGTATAAACAATGATGTATCATCTCAAGCTCAAGCTAATGCAGATGAATTCTTATATTGGTTATTTGCATCTGATACAGGGAAAAAATTTGTTCAAGAAAAATTAGGTTTTATTACACCATTTAATACATTTAGTGAAGATGAAATGCCATCTGATCCACTTGCAAAAGATGTAATCAAATGGATGAATAAGGATGGAGTATCTTCAGTTCCTTGGGCTTTTGCTGCTATACCATCTCAAGAGTTCAAAAATAACTTTGGTGCTGATCTTTTACAATATGCACAAGGACAAATGTCTTGGAAAAATGTTGTTAACAATTATGTTACAAACTGGAATTTAGAATATAAACTAGCGAATAACTAGGTTTTTTATTAATAGCTGCCTAGTCAAATTAGGCAGCTTATTATTTTTATATATTAAATTAAGGATTAATTATGCAAAAAGCTTTAAAAAAATATTTTGCTTTATTTGCTTTACCCGGATTGATTTGCTTTGCAATTGCTTTTTTTATACCTATGGTTATGGGTATCATATTATCATTTTGTGAATTTAGTGATGTTACTAATGCTACTTGGGTAGGTTTAGAAAATTTTAAATATATATTTATAAATGGTGAATTTACAGATGCTCTATTATTTACAGTTAAATTTACTCTTATAAGTGTTATTAGTATAAATATAATTTCATTTGCGCTAGCTCTTTTATTAACACGAGACGTACCTGCTACAAATGTTTATAGAACAATATTTTTTATGCCAAATTTAATTGGCGGTATTGTTTTAGGTTGGATTTGGCAAATTATTTTAAATGGATATTTACTAAAATATCAAGTTACATTAGTAACAGATCCTAAATATGGATTTTGGGGATTAGTAATATTAATGAATTGGCAAAATGTTGGGTATATGATGATTATTTACATAGCGGGAATTATAAATATTCCAAGAGAACTTGTTGAAGCTGCACAAATTGATGGAGCTAATAAACGAACAACTTTATTCAATGTAACTATTCCCTCCATAATGCCATCTATTACAATTTGTTCTTTTTTAACTCTTACAAATGGATTTAAATTATTTGATCAAAACTTAGCACTAACCAATGGGGGTCCTGGAAAAACAACTGAAATGTTAGCACTCAACATTTTTAATACTTTCTATGGAAGAGTTGGCTTTGAAGGTGTTGGCCAAGCTAAAGCTGTTGTATTTACAATATTTGTAGCAACACTAGCTCTTACACAATTACATTTTACAAGGAAAAGAGAGGTTGAAGCATGAGCGTTGCAGGAAAAAAGAAAAAAACAACTATTATCTTATCTATTGTATTAATATTGCTAACTATAGCATTTTTAGCTCCAATATTTATTGTTTTTTACAATTCATTTAAGCTAAAATTCTTTATAAATGATAATCCTTTTGCCATCCCCTTTAACACAGATATGTTTGCAGGGTTATTAAACTATGATACAGGAATTAATAAAATTCATTTCTTTAGAGCTTTTGGATATTCTCTTTTTATCACAGTTTTTTCAGTTTTAGCAATAACATTTATAACAAGTATGCTAGCATGGTATTTAACTAGAGTAAAAACAAAATTTACATCAATTACCTTTTCACTTCTTATGTTTAGTATGATTGTTCCTTTTCAAATGGTAATGTTTACAATGAGTAAAACTGCAAATATTTTACACCTAGACAACCCAATTGGAATAATTATATTATATGTTGGCTTTGGTTGTGGACTTGCAACATTTTTATTTTCAGGCTTTATAAAAAGTGTTCCTATTGCCTTAGAAGAAGCTGCAATGATAGATGGAGCTACACCTGTTCAAACATTTTTCCTCATAGTATTGCCTATGTTAAAATCAACAGCTATTACTGTTGCAATATTAGATACAATGTGGATATGGAACGATTATCTTCTTCCTTACTTAACAATTGGGAATGATTATAAGACAATACCTGTTGCAATCCAATATCTTAGAGGTGGCTATGGCTCTGTAGATATGGGAGCTATGATGGCAATGCTAGTACTTGCAATGATACCAGTTATAATATTTTATTTAATATGTCAAAAATTTATTATAAGCGGTGTTGTCGCAGGAGCAGTTAAAGGTTAAAATAATATATAATCTTAGTTAGGGGAAGAAAATGAGCCACAAGAGAACTACCATTATTGATTTAGCAAAAGCTTGCAGTGTATCAAAAACAACGATATCCTTTGCTTTTAATAATCCAGATAGAATTGGAAAAGAAACATATGATTTAATAATGCAAAAAGCAAAAGAATTAGATTATATTCCAAATCCTGCTGGAAGAAATTTTAGTTTAAAAAAGAAACAAACAATTGGTTTTCTTTTGCCTCAAAATTTTGAAGGTACTTTTAGTAATCCATATATTACTCAAGTTATACAAGGAATTGGAAATATCTGTAATCAAAAAGATTTCACACTAACTCTAATTCCACCTTCAAAAGAAAATATGAATGAATCTGTTTACAAAGTTTCTGTTGATGGATTGATTGCTATGGGTATTAATGTAGAAATGGAACTTGTTGAATTATTAAATAGAATGCAAATTCCATTAGTCACAATTGATGGACATCCTAGCAAAAACATGCCCTCAATAAATATCGATGATAAAAAAGCTTCTTATGATTTAATGATTGAAGTTTTAGCATCTAATCATAGAAATATTGCAATTATAAAATTAAAAGAAAATGAGTTTGAAAAATCAACAAAATACAATAGCACTACCCAAATAAGGTTATTGGGATTTGAAAGAGCTTTAAATGAATACAACATAAAACTTGATGATTCAAATATAAGTATTTATGAAAGTGAGTGTAATATTGAATCTGCAAGTAATATTGCAAAAAAAATAATTGAAGAAAACATAAACCCAACTTGTATTGTTTGCATGAGTGATATTTTAGCTATAGGTTGCATTTCTTATTTAAAACAAAATTCATATAATATACCTCAAGATATCTCTATTGTTGGATTTGATGATATTCAAAGCTCTACAATTGTATCTCCTAATTTAACAACTATAGAACAAGCTTCTATTGAAAAAGGACAAATCGCAGCAAAAACTCTATTTGATTTAATTGAGAATAAAGAACTCACTACTGTACATAAAGTACTAGAGCATAAATTAATAATTCGAGATTCTTTAAAAAAAATAGTAATAGGATAATTAAATGGATTTGAATAAAAGAAACAATGGAATCCTATTACATATTACATCATTACCAAGCAATTATGGTATTGGAGATTTAGGATCAAATGCCTATAAGTTTGTTGATTTTCTTAGCAAGTCAAACGTTGGATATTGGCAAATACTCCCAATTGGCCCTACAGGCTATGGCAATTCTCCCTACTCCCTACGTAGTACTTTTGCAGGTAATGAAAATTTAATCAGTATTGATTCATTAATTACAGACGGGTATTTAAATACAGAAGACACAGAAATATTTAATTCTGTAAAAAATGGATTTATAGATTTTAACTTTATTGATAAAGTTAAAAGACCTCTTCTTTTTAAAGCAGCAGATAATTTTCTATTACTAAATAAAGAAGAAGAAAATTACACTAATTTTCTAAAAACTAACTCTTTTTTCCTAAATGACTATGCCATCTTTATGGCATTAGTTGATTATTATTATGATGCTAGATGGTATAGCATTTGGGATAAAGGTCTTTCAAAAAGAGATAAAATCGCATTAAAGGAAGTTGAGAAAAAACTATATAAAGAAATAAACAGATATAAAGTTCTACAATATCTTTTCTTTAAACAATGGTTCAATCTAAAAACTTATGCAAATAAAAATAAAGTAAAAATTATAGGAGATTTACCTATTTTTGTCTCTGGTGATAGCGTTGATACATGGTCTAATATTGAACTTTTCGAAACTGATTATAACAATAATTTTAACAAAGTATCTGGTTGCCCACCTGATGACTTTACAGCTGATGGTCAATTATGGGGCAATCCTATTTATGATTGGTCAGCTCATAAAAAAGATAACTATCAATGGTGGGTTAAAAGAATTGAGCATAAATTAAATTTATTTGATGTAATTAGAATTGATCATTTTAGAGGACTTGAATCATATTGGGAAATACCTAGCAATCATAAGAGTGCTAAATATGGCAAATGGGTAAAAGGTCCAGGGCAAGAACTCTTTGATGCAATTAAAAATAAATTAGGAAAACTACCTATAATTGCTGAAGATTTAGGTTATATGACTGAAGAAGTTGAATTACTTAGAAATAATAATAATTTTCCAGGTATGAAAATTGGTATATTTGGCTATTCTTGGGATAAAGATGATAATTTTGAATATGAGAACAATGATTTTTATAAGAATTATGAAGAAAATTTTATAGCATATCCTGGAACCCATGATAATCAAACAATCTTAGGTTGGTATAAAAGTTTAGAGAAAAATCATAAAAAAGATTTATTAAAATTATTTAACTATAGTCAAGAAAATATAGTTTGGAAGATGATTGAAACTTTATATAAAAGTAAAGCAACGATAGTAATTACTCAATTACAAGATTTATTAGAATTAGATGATAAGGCTAGAATGAATATACCATCTACATGTGGATTGTATAATTGGTCTTGGCAACTGCAAAGTTTAAAACAATTAGATGATATAATTGATAAATTAAAATCATTGAATAATAAATATAATAGGATATAATTAATATAAAATATCAACTTTTACTAATCATATATTAAGATTTTATTATTGTTGATTACTAAAAATAGTGCTAGGATATATTACATGGAATACCTTAAAAAAATTACAAAATTAAATAATTTAAATAAAGTTATTGATTATTCAGAGTTTAATTTAGATAATTATTTGGATTTTGATTACTATCGTATAGTAAATCCTCTAAGTAAAGAAGTTTTCTATTTTAATGATAATGAAGATTTAAAAAAAATTGAAAACCATCATTGTTATGATATATGGAAAACTGGAAAATGTTGCGATTATTGTGTCTCAACAAATGCCTTAGTAACTAGTACAACAAAAAGAAAACTTGAACAAATTGATGGAGAATTATATTTAGCTAAAGTTTTTCCAATAAAAATAAATAAACAAAAGTATGTAATTGAATTATTTCAAAATATTGGGGAAAGCTATGTTAAAACAGAAGATCAAAATTTGAAATTATCACAAATTATTTCACAAATGAATCAATTAGCTACTATAGAAAGTTTTAGTGGCTTATTTTCGCATGGATTTATGTTTAACAAACTGATGGAAATATCTAGAGATAATACCTTACCAGTTTCTCTTTTATGCATGGATATTGATAAAATGAAAGAAGTTAACGATAGTTTTGGCCATTTTGAAGGTGATAGATTAATTAAAACTATTTCAAATGAATTATTAAAATTAAATAATAAAAACATATTTGCAGGTAGAACTGGCGGAGATGAGTTTCAAGTAATTTATATTGGATATAATAAAGATGAAGCATTGCAATACTCAAAAAAAGTTTTAGATAACTTATCTCATATTCATGTTAAAGATGATTATTATAGCTCTACAAGTTGGGAAATTGAAGAGAGAAAAGATTCTCAAAGTTCAAAAGAATTTATGGAATACGTTGATTCAAGAATGTATATTGTAAAAGCTAATCACCATTCTATTAGATAAAAAAAAGCCAGGTTAAACCTGGCCCTATAAACTATAACTAAAAACTATTTGTTTAAAGCAGCTTTTAAATCTGATAATACTTTTGAAGGTTCTTGATTTGAATCAATATCTATTAATAAACCTTTTTCTCTATAATAATTAATTAAAGGTTCAGTTTGTGCTTGATAAACATCTAAACGGTTTAAAATTGCATCTTCTTTATCATCATCTCTTTGAATCAAAGCTTCACCAGTTTCATCATCAATACCTTCAACTTTTGGAGGATTATAAATTACATGATATATTCTTCCAGTACTTTTACACATTCTTCTACCAGATAATCGCTTTATAATTGTTTCTCTATCTAATTTAAAGTTAATAACAGCATCAATATTCTTCATTTCTGCTAAAGAATCTGCTTGAGCAATTGTTCTAGGAAAGCCATCTAAAATAAAGCCTTTCTTAGCATCCTCATTTGTAAAACGATCTTCAACCATTTTAATTGTTACACTATCTGGAACTAATTCACCACTTGCTAAAATTGCTTTTACTTCTTTACCTAATTCTGTTTCATTTTTGATATTATATCTAAATAAATCACCTGTAGAAATATGGGGAATATTAAAATCATCTTTTGCAATTGCTGCAATTGTACCTTTACCTGCACCAGGAGGGCCTAAAAAAACTAAATTCATAATAACATTTAAAGAGTAAAACTCTTTTCTCCTTCTAAAATTATTTTTTATATCTTAATATTAATTTAATAAAAATTTTAATTTCTCGCAATATATATAATCGATAAGTTTAATTATATAAATATTTTTTTATTTTTTTAGCTTTTCTTTAGTCTTAATTTAATAATTCTAGGTTGTAAAAAAACATTCTATGAAGTATTATAAATTTTCAGGAGTAGTTATGAACAAAATCGTTTTACACGCAACTGACTTAGATGGTTTTCTTTTAGATGAAGATAAAAATGCAATAGAAACTGTTAGGAAAATGTATGATACATCTTTAGAAAACTGTGCAATAATTGATAAATCAACGGATGAAGCAGAGATAACAAAAGCTAATTCAAATTTAGTAGCTTCTGCTTCTCAAATTGGTGCATATTTAAAAGAATTTTGCTCAAAAGAACCTAATATTCATGTATATTCATTTGAAACACCAAAAGAACAACATGGACAAGCTTCTCGTTTAATAGCAAAATTAAGACAACCCTCTACAAGCCATGAAGAATTTCTTTATTACATTCAAAGAGCTTATGAGATGATGTTTGCTCATGTATATTGTGATGCAGCACTTCCAAACAAAAGATCTTTAATTACAGAAACACCTGTAACAATTCCTGTAAAAAATTTTGCAGCACATAAAATACCTAATATAGACCCTACTGTTGAAAATTCAATAATGTGTGTTATGTTACGTGGTGCATTATTACCTTCAATGATTATGAGTAAAGAAATTCAAGATTATAGTTCAAATGATTTTATTACCCCATTTGCCCTTTTTAAAATTAAAAGAGATGAAACAAAAAAAGAAAGTAATATGGACTATATTCTAGACTTAGATAAAAGTTTCTTTAATTTAGAAGAACTTAATGGAAAAGATTTAATATTTGCAGATCCTATGAATGCTACTGGAGGGTCTTTAGTAACTATTGTTAGATATTTAAAAGATGAAGGAATTAAACCAAAATCAATTAAATTTATCAATGTTGTAAGTGCATTTAAAGGCGCTATAAGAATTTGTAGAGCTATTCCTGATGTTGAGGTACATACTCTATGGATGGATCCTATATTAAATGAAGCAGCTTATATATTGCCAGGTCTAGGTGATGCTGGAGATAGATTAAATGGTGAAGATGGGGAGCAACCTCGAAATATGATCCAGTTAATTGCTGATTATGGTGCTAATATTACTAATTTATATAGAGATCAAGTTCGTGAAATTGAACAAACCGTTTTAGGCAAATAATAATGAATTACAAGAGACAAAGAAAACTTTTTTTTAAAGAGATTAGCATTTTTTTTATATGTTTTTTCTCTTTTGTCTCTTGTACAAGCTTTAACTTATCTTCATACAAAATTGAAACTTTATTAAATCAAGCAAATGAATTTGCTTCATCTTCAAATTTTAATGATGCAATAATTACTTACGACAAAATTTTAGAAATTGATGATACTAATCAAAAAGCTTTATATAATAAAGCAATTGTTTTAATAGAATTAGAGCAATATAATCAAGCTTTATCAAGCATAAATGAATCTATAGAAAATGATTTTAATAATATTGAAAATTATAAATTAAAAATCAATGTTTATAAAGAGTTAAATAACATCAATGGTTGTATTAAAACCTATTTAAATTTATTTAATATTTACCCTTATTTATATGAAGAACGATACAATTTTAATAAATATTTAATATCAGTATTTGATATAAACAATACATTAATAAAATCAAACTTATATGAAAACAGTTTGTTTTTATTAAAAGAAAAGCATAAAATATCTTCTGCGCTAAAAGGTTTAAATTTATTAGATAAAACCAATTTAGAAATATCTAGCATATTATATATTTATAATAAAAAAATTTGGGAAGAAATAAATCTCCCCAAATAATATATAATTATTTTTTTTATATTACCATATTCATTACATCACGAACTTCATTTAATGTTTTTTGAGCTTCATTTCTAGCTCTCTCAACACCATCAAGAAGAACTTTTCTAATATATTCAGGATCTTTTTCAAGTTCAGCTCTTTTTTCTCTTATTGGTCTAAAATGCTCATTAACAGCTTCTGTTAAAGTTTTCTTTAGCAATCCACCACCACCATCGCCAATTCTCTCAGCAATTGAATTAGGATCTTCACCGCTACATAATGATATCAATGAAAGTAAATTAGAAACTTCAACCCTATTTTCAGGATCATAAGTTATAAATCTTTGTGAATCAGTTTTTGCTTTTTTAATAAGTTTTGCTGTTTCATCTTCACTTGAGGAAATAAAAATGGCATTATTTCTACTTTTACTCATTTTTTGATCACCATCAAGACCTGCTACATGAGGAGTTTTACTTAATAAACCTACGGGTTCAGGAAAAACTGGTTTTTTCTTCGAAAACCTTTCATTAAATCTTCTTGCAATAGTCCTTGTCATCTCAATGTGAGGCAATTGATCTTTACCAACTGGAATAACATCACCTTTACAAAACAAAATATCACAAGCTTGATGTATAGGATAAGTATACATACCTGCATTAACGTTTTTTAATCCTGCAGCTTGTATTTCTTCTTTTACTGTTGGATTTCTACTTAATTCAGAGTTACTAACCAATGTTAAAAAAGGTAACATTAATTGATTCAATTCTGGAATATAGCTATGAGGAAAAATAATTACATCTTTAGATGGATCTAACCCAGCTGATATATAATCCATTGTTAATTGTTTTATATTCTCTGATATTTCTTGATAAGAATCATGATCTGTTAACACTTGATAATCTGCAATTACAATATAAGTTGGAACACCTAAATTAGCTAAATTTACTCTATTTTGTAAAGTCCCAAAATAATGCCCCAAGTGTAATCTTCCTGTAGGCCTATCACCAGTTAATACTTTATGTTTTTTTGGATTTTGATGTATTGCTGTTTCAATTCTTTTACTTTTTTCAACAGCTACTTCATATGTATCCATAATAAATCTCCACTACTTAATTATTTTTTGTATCAGTACAATAAAATCCTTTTGATTTAAACAAAACTGTTGTTGCACTAAATCTTTGTGAAATAGAATTTTTTGTATGACACTTTGGACAATCTTTAGGTAAACTATCCTTTATAGATTGTTCTATTAAAAATTCAGAATTACAATTTTTACAATAAAAATTATATTTTGCCATTTCTATAACCCTACATTACTTGAATTAATTTTTTCTTTTAATAAATCAACTTGTTCATCACTTAATGGCATGTCAAGAATATTAACAATATTACCATCTCTGATAAACATTAACCTTAATGAAGCAAAATCTAGTTTTTCACCAGCTTTTTTTAATTTACCGGTATATCCTGATTTTATCATTCTATCAAGTGTTTTAGCATTAGTTTCCGTATCTACTTCAAAGGTTGCTGTTAATAACATTTCATTTTCATCATTTTCATTTATTAATAATAAAAGTGAGTCAAAATGGGAAATCATAGCTTTATTTAATCCAATACCAAAATCAAATAATGTTTTTGGCTTCTTAGTATATAAAGATAAATTTGAATCATACATCTCAATAGCTGTTAATGTATCTACCTTCTTAACTTTAGAATCAACTTTATCCAATAAATCTAAGTAGGATTTATTACTTGCTCCTACCATATTCTTATGCATAACACCTATTTCAGTATTTTCATTTCTATAATATGATTTTGAATCTTCTAAAACTTTTTCATAATCTGTAAAATGATTTAAAGTAAAATTAGTCAAAAAATAAGGAAAATCACCTTCAACAACAGCATTATAATCAAATGATTCTAATGGATAGTCGTCCGATTTAGGAATAATTTCTATAGTGATTTCCTTAGCTCTAGAGCCAATATCTTCACCTAATAGGGATGTAATTAACTCTCTTTCTTTTTGAGCATCAATTAACAAAATTGTATCCCCTTCATCAACTAAACTTTGAAGGGGTACAACTTCAGATTCAGGACTTAAATATTTTGTAGTTGTACAACTTACTAATACTGTAGTTAATACTATTAAAAAACCAAATAATTTAAATTTTTTCATAAAAAGTCCTTTTCTTTTATTCTATATTTTTGAAATATCTAATTTAATTGAACTATTTCCAACATCAAAAGCTTCAACAGGTAAACTTTCTTTATCTAATTTATCACATAAAGTTTCTTTTAAAATATAATTTTTATACTCACTAAAGACTTTATCAATATTAGAGTCCCCATCATATGAAATTTTAATATGATCACTTACATCAAAATTTCTATCTTTTCTTAATGTTTGAATTGCTCTTACTATATCTCTTGCAATCCCTTCATTAATTAACTCTTGAGTCAATTCAGTATCAAAACCAATTGTCAATTCATTTTCATTAATTACTTTTAGATTAGCTCTTTCACTTCTCTGTACAATAATATCATTATCACTTAATGAAATACTTCCTTTTGAATATGATACTTCTTTTAATTCTCCATCCAATATTGAAGCTATTTCTTGAGAACTAAATTTCATAATAATTGCAGCAACTTCTTTCATATTAGGCCCAAGTTGTTTGCCTAAAACCTTAAAGTTAGCTTTAGCACTATATTCAACTAAAGAAGATTCATCACTTTGAATAATAACTTCTTTAACATTTAATTCTTCAGCAATGATACCTGTCATTGATAATAAAATATTTCTATCTTCTTCACTTCTATCAACTAAATAAACTTTTGATAAAGGTTGACGAGTTTTCAAACTATGCGCACTTCTTAAAGATCTTCCCATATTAATAGCTTTCATTGTTAAACCCATTTGTTTTTCTAAAGCTAAATCTCTTTGATCTTCATTATATACAGGGAAGTCACATAAATGAACAGATATTGGCATATCATCATTTCTTAAATTATTATAAATTGACTCAGTTAAGAATGGAATTAAAGGAGCTGCGATTTTGACTACATTTAATAATACATTATATAATGTATCATAAGCCATTTTTTTATCATTATCGTTTTCACTTCTCCAGAATCTTCTTCTACTTCTTCTAATATACCAGTTATTTAAATCATCAATAAAACTAACCATAGCACTAGCTGCTTTTTGAATATCATATGCATCTAAAGATTCACTTACATCTTTAATTAAACCTTGAGTAGTTGATATTATCCATTTATCAAGAGGATTTTCTAAATCTTCAAAAGGAGTTGATGATGGTTCATATTCATCAATATTTGCATATGTAATAAAGAATGAATAAGCATTATATACTGGTAATAAGAAAGTCTTAATTACATCTTTAACGCTATCATTACTAAATTTAAAATCATCAGCTTTAACAACTGTACTATTCATCAAAGCAAAACGTAATGCATCTGCCCCATATTGATTAATAACATCATTAGGATCAGTATAGTTTTTATCACGTTTACTCATTTTCTTACCTTCTTTGGTAAGAACAATTCCATTTGTAATACAATTTGTAAAAGCAGGAGATTCAAATAACCCAGAAGCTATTATAGTTAATGTATAAAACCAACCTCTAGTTTGATCTAAACCTTCGCAAATGAAATCAGCAGGGAAATTCTTATCTACATGTTCTTTATTTTCAAATGGATAATGGTGTTGAGCATAAGGCATTGATCCTGATTCAAACCAACAGTCTAATACATCAGAGATACGTCTCATAGTTCCTTTACCATCAGGACTTGGCCATGTTAATTCATCAACATAATGTTTGTGTAAATCATCTACTTTGACACCACTTTTTTCTTCAAGCTCATCAACAGATCCAATTACTTCAATATAGTCTGAATTATCACATTTCCAAACAGGAATTGGATTTCCCCAGAATCTATTTCTTGAAATTGCCCAATCTTTTGCACCTTCTAACCACTTACCAAAACGACCATGTTTTAAATGAGAAGGTACCCAAGTAATTTTTTCATTACTTTCTAGCATAGTTGATTTAATTTTTTGAACATCAACAAACCAACAAGTCATTGCTCTATAAATCAAAGGCATATCAGTTCTATAACAGAAAGGATATGAGTGAAGATAATTTTCTCTCTTAATTAATAAGTTTTTATCTTTCAACCATTTAATAATATCTTTATCTGTATCTTTTACAAATCTTCCTTTAAAATCTGATACTTCTTCATTAAATTCACACTCATCATTTATTGGGCAAACAACAGGAATTCCTGTATCTTTTAATACAAGATAGTCATCTTCACCAAAACCACTAGCAGTATGAACAATACCACAACCATCATCAGTTGTAACATAATCACCAGCTACAGTTACAAAAGCGCCTTGCTCTTTTAAATCAGCAAAATAAGGGAATAATGGGGTATATCTTAGTCCTACTAAATCACTACCTTTATACTCTTCAACAATTTCATAATCTTCTTCATTTTTATAATAATGAGATAATCTATCTTTTCCTAAAATATAATATTCATCACCATCTTTAACTTTAACATAATCAATATCTGGACCTAAAGCTAAAGCTAAGTTTGATGGAAGAGTCCATGGTGTTGTAGTCCAAGCAAGGAAATATGTATCACTTGTACCATCAATTAAAAATCGAACAGTAATAGCTTGATCTACTACATCTCGATAACCACCAAGATTAACTTCAAAGTTAGACAAAGGACATGCTAATTTTGGGCTATAAGGTAATATATTATACCCTTGATATATTAAACCCTTTTCATATAAGGATTTAAATACCCACCAAATTGATTCCATGTAATCTTTATCCATTGTCCTATAACCATTATCAAAATCAACCCAACGGCCCATTCTAGTAATTGTTTTTTTCCATTGACTAGTAAATCTTAATACAATTGAACGACAATCTTCATTAAATTTAGCAACACCATATTTTTCAATTGCACTATGGCCACTAATACCTAGATTTTTCTCCATTTCATATTCAACCGGAAGACCGTGACAATCCCAGCCAAAAGTTCTTAAAACTCTTTGACCTTTCATAGCATGATATCTTGGTATAACATCTTTTACTGTACCTGGAACTAAATGTCCAAAGTGTGGTAAACCAGTTGCAAAAGGAGGACCATCATAAAAAACATACTGATTATCTTCAGGTCGTTGTTCGATGGATTTTTTAAAAACCTCTTCCTTTTCCCAAAAAGAAAGTACTTGTTCTTCTACTTTTGGGAAGTCTATTTTTGTATCTATTGGATCAAACATTTCAACTCCTAGAAATGAAAACTTATTTTATGCTATTCTAAGCTAAATTTAAAATAATGACAACCAACATTGCTAGAAATTAAATAGCTTGACGTCTATAAAAAGGAAGGTTAGTTTTAACTTATGAAACAGTTACCTATTAATAATACAATTAAAGAATTTGCAACCATTTTCAATCAAAATGGCTTCAAATTGTACATAGTTGGTGGAGCAGTTAGAGATTTTATTCTAAGGATAAAAAATGAAGATTATGATTTTGCAACAGATGCAAAACCAGAAGATGTAATATCAATATTTAAAACCACAATTCCAACAGGCATTAAGCATGGGACTGTAACTGTGCTATTTAAAAATAACAGCTTTGAAGTTACAACATTTAGAAGTGAATTTGATTATAGAGATGGTAGAAGACCTGATAAAGTTGAATTTATAAGATCTCTTGATGAAGATTTAAAAAGAAGAGATTTTAGCATTAATGCCTTAGCAGCAGATGCTACAACAGGGAAAATTACTGATAATCATAATGGAATTCATGATTTAAAAAACAAAACAATTAAAGCTATAGGGGATGCTCAAGAGAGATTTGAAGAAGATGGGCTTAGAATAATGAGAGCATGTCGCTTTGCCTCAAAACTTAATTTTGTAGTAGATAAAGAAACTCAAAATGCTATGAAAATAAAACATAATAAAATAAAAAATGTAAGTAAAGAAAGAATTAAAGATGAACTATTTAAATTGTTAAATGGTAAATCACCTTTAGAGGGGTTAAGACTCCTTGAGCAAAGCAATGTATTAGAAATAATATTACCTGAATTAATGAAACTAAAAGGTCTAAAACAAGGAGGATATCATAAATTAGATGCATTTGAGCATACTTTACTATGTACTCAAGCTTCAGCAGATTATAATTATCCTCTTAATGTTAGACTTGCAGCACTTTTTCATGATATTGGAAAAGCCGAAACACAAAAAGAAGATTCAAATAGAATGTCAATGTATACAAAAGTATCATACTCTTTTTATAACCATGAAATAATTGGCGAAAAAATAACTAAAGATATTTTAACTAGACTTAAAGCTTCTAATCAAAGAATAAATAAAGTATGTAATTTAGTTCGCAATCATATGTTTAATTATAATTATACTTGGAGTGATGGAGCAATAAAGAGATTTATCAACAGAATTGGCTATGAAAATATCGATGAGCTTTTTATGCTGCGAATGTGTGATAAAAAAGCTATTTCCAATAAAGCTAGTTGGGAAAGCGTTAGAGAATTAGATGAGAGAATAGAAGAAATAAAAGCTAAAAACGAAGCCTTAAGTGTTAAAGATTTAGAAATAAATGGTAAAGATTTAATAAATTTAGGGATAAAAAAAGGCCCTCTTTTTTCTCAAATATTGAATTATCTTTTAAACGCTGTTTTAGATGATCCAAATTTAAATAAGAGGGATAAATTATTAGAAATTGCTATTAGTTATTACAAAAGTATATATTAATCAACTTCTTTTTCTATTAAAGCTTTATAAGCCATTTTTGCAGCGGCTTGCTGTGCAGTTTTTTTATTTTTTCCAGCAGCAGGCCCAAAAACTTTCCCATTAAGATTTACACTCACAAAGAAAGTTCTACTATGATCAGGTCCTTCAGTTCTCTCTAAAACGTATATAGGTACTTTTTTCCAAGATTTTTGACAAAATTCTTGGATAGCTGTTTTATAATCTCTAACAATTTTATGATCTAAAAATGCATAAATTTGAGGAACCATTAATTTTTCAATCAATTTTTTCGCTACATCAAATCCTTGATCTACATAAACACAGCCAAAAATAGCTTCCATACAATCAGAAAGAATTGCTTTCTTTTTTCTGCCACCGGAATGGCCTTCACCTTTACCAACTAAAACAACATCGCCAAGAGAAAGTTTTTGTGCTACTTGATATAAAGAATCTTCACTAACAACAGCACTTTTTATTCTTGAAAAATCGCCTTCATGTTTAGCAGGTAAGTTCACAAATAGCCAATTACTAACAGATAA
>Ga0102926_1000651_pt1 | contig 20374 bp, 32 predicted proteins | sample SalPonR1_A_D2_MG_FD_78173 | JGI IMG/M metagenome (GOLD analysis project Ga0102926, IMG submission 78173) | Salt pond soil microbial communities from South San Francisco under conditions of wetland restoration - Salt Pond MetaG R1_A_D2_MG | ecosystem: Environmental > Aquatic > Marine > Intertidal...
TTAATTTATTTCATGGAAATTTTTAATATCATCATTTTCTGTTAGATCACAAGCTTTTACCCATCCTCTATTAGTAGTAAGAAATTCATGATCATATGTACATCTTATAATAAGACCATCTTCTGTTTCTATTTCTATTTTTTCTTTGTTTTTTGTATTTGGCATATTTGTAACCAAAACAGGATTTGTATATTTAAAATTTTTGTTTTTTTCATCATATGTTAATACTTTATCATCTACAGTTATTTCTGATATTTTCTTATTACCTGTTGATGTTTTAATTAATGTGTTCTTATCAAAACAACCACACATCAAAATATATAAAATTTCACTAAAAGCAGCAGGATCATCCATAATAATACTGGCACAATTGTATCCACAAATATTTTCTCTATCAAGAGCTTTTCCTGCTGTCCACAATGATCGCATAGATGGCATTAATTCAAAATTTAATATTGAATCTATAACATCTTTAAATGATTGTTTATCTTCTTCAGGCACCCTTTCAATCATAAAATCACCGTATCTTTTTACGGTTTCTTCCCATTTTTCTCTTCTTTTTAAAGAATCAATCCATTTAGAATAAGTTCTTACATATATTAATTCTTCAAAAGATGTCATAAAATTATTCATATATGCTCCGTTATTTTTAGACAAATATAGCCCTTTATGAATTAAAGGGCTATATTTGCATTTGTTATATTCTGTTTAAACGTCTAGATATTCTCGATTGTTTGTTCTTTTTTCTTCTTGATTGTTTTCTTGCTTCTAAGGTAGGTTTTGTGTATCCAGGCCTATATCCTGTAGTTAATAAGCCCCTTTTAAACTTTTCTTTTCTGTTAAACTTTGAAAGATATTCTTTAACAGCTTCTTCTGTAAATTCTTTTTTCTCATTTTCAGATAATTCACTAACATCTTTATTTAATTTTTTTATTTTGTTCTCAACAGCTTTTTTAATTTCATCAGGTAATTTTCCTTCAGGATCAATATCAATTTTGTTATTTGATTGATCTATCACATTTTCCATAGTATGTTATCTCCTTAAATTTTATAACCAAAACAAATTCATTTATTAGTACTGCCTATACCACCTTTTCTTTCCTCTTCAGTATTGCAATTATCTGATTCTAGATATTTTTCAAAAATACCCTGGACTAACCCTTCACCTTTTTTAAAGTGCATTGTTTCTTTACCAAAATTATGTAATGACACACCTATATTTCCATTATTTTTAATGTTATTATAATAATCAGAATCAACAATACCAACAGTATTTTTAAGTCTTATATTTTTCTTCATACTAGATGCCCGTGGATATATTTTTAATACTTCATCATCTAACATGTAAGATTTAATATCTGTCCAAAAAAAATAATATTCATTTGGTTCTATTTTAAAATCTTCGGATGCAAAAAAATCATAACCAGCTGAATTTTTTGAACCTTTTAATGGTATTATAACATCTTTTTGGTTTTTAAAAGCTTTTAAATGATCTTTATCAACAACTTCAAATCCTCTTATTCTTGACATATTTATCTCCTTATTTTTGATATCGCCTGTTAAAAAATCTTTGTTTAGCTTTATCAAATTTCTCTTTATCATAAAGAAAAACGTTATATTTTTTCTCTAATTTTTTAGCCATTATACCATAGTCTATTCTTTTTTGTACAATAGTATCGTTCATAAAAAGAAAAACACCATCTTCTTCTGTTATATACTTATTTTTTTCTTCATCTGTCAAAGAATCTATTGATTTTTCTTTATCAATGCAATAAGTAATAAGATCAGTTAATCTATTAATAGGATTAACCAATATAAATAATTTACTTTTTGATGGTATTTTTAATGTTTTATCTTTGAGTATCCATTCTGATTCATCATGATAAACCTCACCAATTCGCAATAAAGCATTCCATAACAAGTCACGCACATCTTTTTCTTCCAAATTGTATTTTACACCTGTTTTATCAGAAAAGTCAGTATTAATTTTTCTAGTTAGAAAAATAGAAAGCTTTTTAATATTATTAATTTTTGGTAACTTTTTAGACCAATCCCATCCCATATTAAATAGACTATAATATTCAGCATCATGTGATAGTTGTCTATATTTAGGATCCTTTTTTATCTCTTTTGTTAAATAATCAAGTATGTTTTCTAAAACTCTTCTATTATCTCTAGAATTGAATATTCTTTGTAATGCAACCATATCATTCGCAAGAAAATAATGTGGATTGTCATACATCACACGTGTTAATTTATTCAATTTTATTACTTTTTCGGAATCCATAACAAGCATAGCATCTCTAGCTACACCTAGGAAATTAAATTTTATATTGCCTGATCCTGATATACCTGATATATTTTCAAATTTTTCTTTTTTTAGATATTCAAATCCGTCATATAGGTCAAATGCAACAAAAAATTTTCTAGGTATATCTTCACTAGAGAAAGATTTCTCTATTAAATAATGTTTAAATTTCATTTTATTCCTTTATATTTAATATAAATTTAATAATTTTTGCTCAACGTTAGTCCAATTATCAAGGAAATAATTCCAATTCTTTTTTTCAATATATTTATACATTTTATCAGGATGTGGGAAGTTTTTTGTTTTATACATTTTCATAATACTATCTTGAAGTGATTTAGGTATACGTTTAAAATCCATAAGATTTCTATTAAATTCATATCTCTCTTCTAAATTATTGTCTTTTAACCACTTTTTCCATCCATAAGTGATAACTTTTTCTAATGTTTTAGGGCCAAACCCAGGTTTTCTTTTACCTTGTGGATGATCTAAAGCTGTTTTAATATTAAATATGTCATCTTTGGATTGACCTAGAAGGCATTGTTCAATAATAAAATGTTCAGGGCTAGGGTGTTTTAGTTCAGCTTGTTTAAGAGGACTATATATTGATACTCTGTTTTTTTCATATAATTGCATAAAGTCTTTATCAACACTAATAATATGATGTTTTTGTGGTGCGTTTTGTACTATAGTGCCTATAATATCATCACCCTCTGCATTTTTATGTCTTAGTATTTTAAAAGGAAAATTTTCTTTTAATTCTTCCATAAAAGATTTATAATGAGAAAAAACAAGACCCCAGTCTATTTTATTATCTTTTTTTCTTGATTCTTTATATCTAGGCCAGTATATTTTCCTCCATATTGAATTTTTATCACCATCTATAGAAAAAACCAATTCTGACGCGTTAACATCAGAAATAGAATAATATATTACTTGAAAAATTTTAAATTCAAAATATTGCCAATCATACTCAATCACATTTTTTTTCTCTTTATCCCATATAAGAGTTCCATCTGAATGCAATGACCGCATCATTGCATTATTGCCATCGATTAGCACAGTTGTTGACATATTATTATATCCCCTTTTTTAACCATTTATTAATTTTCTGAATTTCTAGATAATTATCCAATAAAATTTTTTCTTCGTTTACTATTAATAAATCTATACCTTTTTGATCACATTGATAAGCTTTTATCTTATCAATTTGTTTCTTTTTAGATAAAGAATGCCAATAAGTACCATTATATTCAATAGCTTTGTTTAAATCAGGTATCCATATATCTAGTTCTAGATTTTTGCCTGTTAAAGGATTAATTATTTGACTTCTATCATTCCTTATAATATCATAACCAAGTGATTCAATATAATCTTGTAACTCTATTTCTTGTTTACTAGCTGTCGATTCATTCCAGCAAATAGGACAGCGAGCACCTTTTTTAAAACAATAAAATCTTACTTTATATTCATGGCATTCTGGACATTTAATTTTTAATTTAGAGCTTGCATTTTTATAAGTTTTTGACAGTAATCGATACCCTTCTATTTTTTCTATAAAGGATTTAACATATTCATATGTTAATTTTATACCACCATTGCATTTAGCACATCTTTGGCCACGATAAAAATTACCATATGTTACTTTATATTCATGTCCTTTATCACACTCAATTAATAATCTTGTATTAGCATTTTTATAAACGCTTGATATTAATTTATAATTAAAAGATTCTATATATTTTTTAACATGATCGTAATTTAATTTTTGATTATTCATATAACAGATAGGACATCTTCTACCAAGCTTAAAATTACTATATGTTGTTTTATATTCATGTTCTTCCGGGCATTTAATTTTTAATTTAGAGCGGCCATTTTTATAAGTATTTGATAGTAATTGATAACCTTCTTTTTCTATATAGTCTTTAACATATAAATATGTTAACTTTGTGCTCATTTTATAGATCTTACTAAAGATTTTCCATTATCATCAGTATATTTAATATAAAATTTTCTTTGATATTTTGATCCTTGCATATATTTTTGAGCATCAGATCCATTATTAAATCTAAGCCTTTTTCTACCTCCTTGCATATTCTGAAAAAACTCTTTATTTGAAACATTAAAACATGGGAATTCATCTTTTCCACGTTTAACTGATTCAGGTGCTACGACACCATCTACATCTGTTTTAAAGCCATCATCATTTGTTTGTGATTGATCACCATCAGATTTAATATCATCAGATGGCATATTATCATCTCTAAATTCACCCATTATTCATCCTCTCCTTTTAAAACATGTACAATTATATTATCTAACATATCATCTGTTATAACTCTGTTTGGATTTTTATATTTTTGTTTTTTCATCAATGTTACACATTTTCTTAGCATATCCTTCATTTTATAAAAATTTTCATCTTCTTTTTTATCTTCCTTTTCTTCATTTATGTCATTTGAAAGAATTTTTATAATGCTTTCGTTCGCTTTAAATTTATAAAAAAGGTCTTTTATTCTTTTATATTTTAATCTTTTTTCACTATCAACATAAAAATAATACTGCATTAGAATAGGCTTTAACCCTTTTAATTCTAATGTATCTATTAATTTTTTTTTATTATCATCTTTTAATATAAGTGTTGTTTCTTTATTAGATATAATATCATATAAAAATATCATTATTATATCTAAAAACTCATCAGGTGATGAAATTATCTTACTCATCTTTTTTTAACTCCTTTATTTTCATTATATCACTAGGTGAGATATTTGTAAAAAAATCATTCATTTTCATACAACATATTTTTTGATCACCTGTTTTTATAATAAAATAATCTAATAATTCTGTTTTATCAAACATATTTTTTATATTTTCTGTAATGAAAATCAATGGTTCTTGTCTATCTTTTTTATATATTACCATTGGTTCTTTACAATTTTTATAACAATCTCTTATCGATTGTTCCCAAAATTGTAGTATCTCATTATTTTTCACTTTTTTAAAGAATTTATTAAATGAACTTTTAGGATACCCTGCTTTTATCTCTATACTAAATATATCAGTAAGAAAATTGCCTTCGGGTAATACAGAAATAATATCACCTGTTAAATCAGGATTTTGAGCTGTTACAGTAGCTAAACCACCTGAAGAAGGAGATCTCCACCATATATAAGGTTTTTCTTTTCCTGAATACCATTTTGTTAACATTTTACAAATAGTTCTTTCATAACTACTGCCTTTTGACTTGCCATTTGACATAACATTTTCTCCTTAATAAAAAATTAAAAACCCCAAACTATAAGTATTTATATAGTATGGGGTTAAAGAGAAAATATATTCTGTTTTTTATTATTCTATTTGTATGAATTCTTGATCTTCATATGGTTCCTTAAAAGCAAATTTAATAGTCATTATGCCATTTTCAACAAAAGCTTTTGTTTTTTTAACATCGACGACATCACTATTTATAGGCACTGATTTATTAATTTTTTTGAAACCTTCCTTTTCACCATTCACAAAAAGATTATTCTTCTTAATAGATATAGTCAAATCATCTTTAGAATACCCAGGCACCTCTAATATTAAAACTTCTTTTTCCTTATCATCTGAATAATAAAACCCATAATATCTAGAAAAGTCAAAATTTCTTTGTTTAATTAAATCATCATATATAGTCATAGTTTTCCTCCTATATTAAAATTAAAAAGTAGTTATATTTTTTCATATTATTAATATAACTACTTTTTATATTTTGTCAAGAAAAAAGATTACATATTTTTTAATTCATTTAAAAGATCTTCATCATTCATATCATCATCAGATTTATCATCAGATTTATCATCAGATTTATCATCAGATTTATCATCGGATTTATCATCGGATTTATCATCAGATTTATCATCAGATTTATCATCGGATTTATCATCAGATTTATCATCGGATTTATCATCAGATTTATCATCAGATTTATCATCCTTAGGGGCACCATCCTTTTTAGGTTTCATATTAGTATCCCCTGTCCGTCTTTCAAATTCTTCTTCAATGTCTTCCCAAAACCCTTCAACCTGAAGCAATTTTTTATGTTCATCCCATGTTAGTTTTTTACTTTCAAGATATTCTTCAAGAGATACAGTTTTTTCCATTAGTTTTTCAATACCTTCTTCTGTATCAGCAATAGCTGAAGGCTTTCTAGAAAAAATAGTATCAGAATAATCAGGCCATGTTTTGCCATTTTTATCAGGTTTTTTAGCTTTAATTTTAACAATCAAATCATATCCATTTTCAGGATCAAATACAGCCATTCCATATCCTTCAGCTTTATCAGTAATTTCGTTTTTGATTTTTGATTCCACTGTAGCAGGAAATTCATAAAGTTTTACTTTACCGGATGATTTATACTCATCATCTTTATCATCATCTCTTGGATCATTAACAATGAGAGTATTACATACAAATTTATCTTGTCTTTTATATTTAAAAGCCAGTTTTTTATCTTCTTTATTACCTTTATAAAGCATTTGATTCAATGCACACCATGGGCAATAATTATCCATTGCTTCTGATTTAGGACAGTGAATAAAATGATGTTTTTCATCAATAACAAAATAATGAAACATATATTTTGTATAAAAATTACTATCAGGATCAGGTAGAAGTCTGATTCTATACTCTTTTGCTTTATCTACAGTTCCCATAGTAGGATTTTTCCATTTATCATAAAAACCACCACCACTGTTTTGTTCCAATGGTGCTTCGTTGGCTTTTTTATTTACAAAATCCTTAAATTTGTCAGTCTTTATCCATTTGCTCATGTTACCCTCCACATATTAATTATTATTAACAACCATTCTTTAACTTATAATATCAAATATACTTAAAATAGTAAATCAATTCTCATTTAACATTTCATTTTTGTATTTTTTCTTTTTCTTCTTCTTTTCTTTAAGTGTTTCACCATCACCATATATAAGCTGGTCTTTCACTTGTTTCTTTTTTTGTGGTTTATCCATATAAGGTTTGTTATTATCTATCATAAATTATCCCCTAATTTTTTTATATATCTACTATACCTTTTTACAAGTGATTTCATCTCACTTTCGTTATTATAAATATATGAAAGATATCTCTTGTTTATATTACCATTTGGTATATATCTATTAAATAATAAAAATGATAATAAAACTTTATCTATATTATTCTTCATATATTCAATAACAGCAAAAGATGGTTCATTAATATCTTTTAAATCATTTAGTGACTTGATATTAATAGATTTTAAATAAGAAAAAGACATTTCAATATCATCCTTATTTATTGACTGACGCTTTTTCTTTTTATCTTGTTTAATATATTCTTTAATAATTGAGCTGTTCAGGAATTTTGAATAACTGAAAGTTTTCCATAATTTTAAACCACATTTAAAATATTCACGTGGGCATATATTATTCCATTTTGTATTAAACCTATCAGTTAATGATTGAATAATTTGGAGATTTTCTTCTTTGATCTTTGGAATTTTTTTGACTGGCTTTTGTCCTTTTACTTCTTTAAAATAATTTATAATATCTATTATTTCATAATACATCAGTCCCACCAATATAAAACATTTTGTTGAAGGAAATTAAGAACCTTTTCTAAATCTTTATGTTTTTCTTTATCTGCTTGTAACATTATATTAATATATTCTTTTCTTTCTTGGTTTTTTTCTTCATCTGATAAATGGGATCTTCTATTTCTGATTATATCATCAATGTCTTTGTTAAAGTCAATTATTGTGCCCCATTTCTTTTCGTGTTCAGTTATATAAGGATCAGCATAATTATCTTTATTAATTCTATCTAATAAAGCAACACAATATTCCATTTGCAAAGCATATTCATCAGCTGGAACAACCATACCATATTTTCTATATTTTTTGGCATCATTTTTTAGTTTAAATCTAATTAGATTCAAAAAATAATAAGAATCAAACCATTTATCTGACCATAAAATACTTTTATATTCCCATGTATTAAGAATAAAATTCATAGGACCATACCAAAAAATATCTTTTAGTCTATTAAACCCTCTACACATTTTAAAATAAAAACTTTCTATTTTGGTATCATGTATAGCAGGATGATTAAGAAACCAATCTTCAATTTTTTCAAATAAAGAAACTTTCATTTCATATTCAGTTATTTTACTCATAATATTACCTTTTATGGCGGGCCATGATGGATTCGAACCACCAACTACTAGATTTGGAGTCTAGCGTTCTTCCAATTAGAACTAATGACCCTTGAATTCTTATATCAAAGAAATATTCCATTCATCACATAACATTTCTTTTAATTCACCTTCTTCCGTATCATCAAGATATATATCTATTTCTTCCAATGAAGAAGAAATAATAGATTCTAATACACTTTTTATAGAATCTTGTTTATTCATTTCTTTTTCTAGCTCTGTTAAATCATCAATATCATCAAAGCTTTCTATTTCAGAAATCATATTATTGATATCATCTTCATCATATTTATATATAATATGATCATAAGCTGTTTCTATATATTCACCCTCATAGCTCATGATATTCACTCCCTTTTATCAATTATTTTATTTATAAAGAAGAATAGAAAAGTGGTGATCCTACCGGGGCTCGAACCCGGAACATAAGATTGAAAGTCTTATATCTTAACCATTTAGACGATAGGATCATTTTTGGTACTCCGGGAGGGAATCGAACCCCCAACTGATCGATTATGAGTCGATGGCTCTTCCAATTGAACTACCGGAGTATATGGTGGGAATAATCGGACTTGAACCAATAACCTATGCCTTATCAAGACAGTGCTCTACCATTGAGCTATATTCCCTTTTCTATTTAATTTTTCTACCTTTTATCCATCAAGAATTTTCTCACCCTTTTAATAAAATTAAATAGTGCATTTTTAAACCTTACTCCTCAAAAATGTTTAGTCCTTTATATAATATTTATATAAAGTATCGAACATTTTTAAGAAGCAAGAAGTGGCTCCTAGTGAAGGACTTGAACCTTCAACTTCCTGGTTAACAGCCAGGCGTTCTGCCAATTGAACTAACTAGGATTATTCTATGGTTGGATCCATGGGGCTTAAACCCATAATCTACTGATTAAAAGTCAGTTGCATTATCCATTTATGCTAGGATCCAATATATTTGGTAGTCCTGGATGGAATTGAACCATCACTCACACAATTATAAGTTGTGCGCTTTACCATTTAAGCTACAGGACTATATTTTTTGGTGAAGGGTGATGGAATTGAACCACTCGTCAACCACCTAGATTGTTTTACGACCAGAGTTTTACAGACTCCTACCAGGAACACCCCCCATGTTTTTAACTTATAATATCATAATCTTGTTTCTTTGTCAATGTTTTTATTTGGTGGAGACTAAGAGAATCGAACTCTTATTTCTGACTTGCAAAACCAGTGTAATCCCGTTATACTAAGCCCCCTCATATTTTTAACTTATAATATCATAATCTTGTTTCTTTGTTAATGTTTTTAATTTGGAGAGGATAAAGGGAATCGAACCCTTATCTACTGGGTGGAAACCAGTTATATTACCGTTATACTATACCCTCTAAAACAAAAAAGGTTGAAAAATCTTTTTGATCTTCAACCTTTTATAATTTTATTCATTATTTAAAAGATATCAGATCATAGAATTATTCCTTTATAATTGCCCGCAATTATAGCATTGCTTTTTTCATAATTAATAATATATCTTTTTTGTTTTTTCATTGTAAGTGTTTTCCTAAATTTAACTTTTAAATAATGAATATATTTTATTTACCTCTAGATGATTTACAACCACCTCTGCCTTTATTACTTCTATTACCTTTTCCAGATCCGTCTTTTTTTGGTGTTCCTTTTGGCATAATATTTATTCCTTTTTGTTATTTATATTCTATAATAAATATTTTTATAAATTTTGGGAGCGGGGGAGGGATTCGAACCCTCGACCACAAGGATATGAGCCTTGTAAGCTAACCACTGCTATCACCCCGCTTTAATTTTTTTCTACCCATTTTAATACTATGTTTTTTTCAAAACCACCACGTTTTTGTCTTTTATTTATCATCTTTTCAAGGATTTCTATTGGTTCTATGCAATCATGTGACATTATTTTTAATATAACTTCCATCACATCACATAACTCTTCTATAGTATTATTATTTATATACTCCGTCACTTCCTCTAATAGTTTATTTTTAAGAAATTTATTTAATGTATTAAAATCATCAACTATTTCTGTTTCAAATTCCAATTCTTTTGATTTTAAGATTTCTGGTATATTATCTCTTACTAATTTATTATAAGTAATACGTGCCATGATATCCATTATTGATATTTATCATATCATAAGAAAAATTTTCATTATTATCATATTCCTGATAAAGAATATAATTATCAACATCAGAGTAATCATTCTCATCCCATGCATCAGAGAACTTATTATAATCTTCAATTTTCATAAAAACCTCCTTATTTAAAGAATTGTTATTTTATAAACCAATAATACATCATTTTTACATCTTTGTCAACTTATTTTTTATAATTTTTTGATGCATCCAATGTTTATCAGTTTTAACATGGTTTTTCCTAACAAATTTTGCAACTGATTTTTGAAAATCACTTATTAAAAAACTATCAGATAATCTAATAACATATCCTTCCATATTATTATTAAATAATTTTTTAATTTTATCTTTATTATAAAGACCTTTATATAATAATGGAACAGTATTAATGTTAATATTTGAACAAAAATTTTCGGTGTCATCCCATGATAAACATTTATCATTCAACCATACTGAAAAACATAAAAAATATGATTCAAGATTATTATAATATATACTATGTTTTGCATAAAGATTCTCACCACAAATTCTAAAATTATTAGGTATCAAATATTTAATATTGCTCCATATATTCTTAACATAATGTCTTGATTCATGGTCAGCACTAGAAAGACTTCTGCTATGTATATAATTATTATACATAGTAGTATTTTCACCATCCATTTTTTCAGTAACAACTACTTTTTTATTGTTAAAAAATGAATCATCATATAACTTTACATCATCTAAAGTTATCCCCTTTGACCATGGCAAATGTGTTGTTTTTGGATATTTATATAGCATAATTTTTATCAGTTTTTATTCTTGTTAAAGACTCAGAATATAATTTAGTATTGTAAGAGTATATATTGTTTTCATGAGGTATATTATTTTTAAAGGTTATCTTTTTATTTAACATCTCTATATATTTATCAATATATATTTCAGCGTATGCACTAGCAAAAAAAACTTGATCTAACGTTATACAAGATTCATATGTTTTTTTAATCCTTGTTAAAAGATGCCCTATATTAATATCATTCATTTTAAAAATCCTTTATTTAGGCAATTTTAAATTTAACAACCCTACTAATTTATTATAATATTTTGTTAAGTTATCGTTTGTTTCCCAGAACAACCCATTTTTAAGAGTATTATAATCGCTTTCCCATATTTTTTCAAGCTTTTTATTTTTTAAAGTATCTTCAATCATTGATATCATTTCTTCATCGGTTTTAGATCTCATTTTTAAATTTTTATAAGGATATATATCAGTATATATTGCAGGTATACCAGCTGCTGTATATTCTTTAGCTTTTATATTACTTTTACATTCGTTAAAAAGGTTTTGTTCTAAAGGAGCTATGCCTAGATCAATATTTAATGATTTCAAATAATTAGGATAATTAAAAATATCAACCCATTTATGTTTAATAATTTTGTCATTATTTTTTAATTCTAAAGGGCACCCACCAATAATATTCCATTCATAATCATTAGATGTCTTAATAATAAAATTTATTAATTTATTACTAAAGTCACCGCCTTTGATATTCTTATCATTTGAAAAATGGTTACCTGATCCTGCCCATGCTATTTTGAATTTTTTATTAAAATTATCTTTCCACTGTGGTTCACCCCATAAAAATTTTGGTAAATGATTTTGTTGTACTTCAATTTTGTTATTATATTGTGAATAAATCTCTTTAAGTTTATTTGTTGAAACAATCATAGCATCAACTTCTTTCATTATCTCAATAGCTGTTTTAGAGTATCTATTATAATATTTACTAGCAAAATTCCATTTTGGAATATCACTAAGGAGATCATCTATCTCATATAGCAATGGAACATTTGCTTGTTTTCTATAATTTTTTTTAATATGTTTTATTATTTTCAATTGTTGTTCTGTTGCTGATCTTTGAAACATTATAAAAAGCTGATCACTATAAAAATTAATATCATTAATAAAATGTAGTCCATAAGAAGGCATAAAATTTACTCTATTATCATGTTTATATTGAGATAATAACATAGATGGAAAAATGCATCTTATATATCCACAGCCGGCCATGTCTGCTAGATAGATATGATGCATAATAGTTGATGGTGTTTTAATTATTTTTTTACCCATTTTTTAATAATTTCCTTTTCTATTTTATTACAATTTATCCAATTATAATCTTTAACTATTAATAAGTCAATACCTTTTTGTTTGCATTGATTTACTTTTATTTTATCTCTTTTTATCATATTTAATTTATTATGCCAATAAGTACCATTATATTCAATAGCTTTCTTTTTATCAGGTATCCATATATCCAGTTCAAGATTTTTGCCTGTTAAAGGATTAATAATCTGTGTTCTATCATTTCTTATTATATTATATCCTAGTGATTCAATGTAATTTTGTAATTCTTTTTCTGTTTTACTAGATTTAGATTCATACCAGCATATAGGACATCTATGTTTACTATTTTTAAATGCTGCAAATGATACTTCATACTCATGTCCTATAGGGCATTTTAATAATAATTTTGTACAAACATTTTTATAATTATCAGATAATAATTTATAGCCTTCTTTTTCTATATAATTTTTAACATATTCATATGTATACTTAATATTATTATTAATACATAATGGGCATGAACACTTTAAAAATAATTTAAAAGTTGTTTTATATTCATGCCCTATAGGGCATTTTATTAATAATTTTGTATGATTATTTTTATATTCTTTAGATAATAATTGATAACCTTCTTTTTCTATAAAATCTTTAACATATTCATATGTATACTTAATATTATCTGCACAATATGGACATCTATGTTTGCTATTTTTAAATGTTGAAAATGATATTTTATATTCATGCCCTATAGGGCATTTTAATAATAATTTTTGTTTATTATTTTTATACTTTTTAGATAATAATTTATAGTCTTCTTTTTCAATATAATCTTTAACATAATTATATGATAATTTTTTATTACCTATGCATATAGGACATTTTGCACCTTGTTGAAAATTATTAAACCTTGCATAGTATTCATGTCCTTTAGAACATTTTATTAATAATTTTGTATGAGTATTAACATAATCATCAGATAATAATTGATAACCTTTTTTTTTAATATACTCTTTTACATAATTATATGTTAATTTTTTCATTTATTTTTTACCAATTTGATACATCAGTACATTCTTTACTCCATCCACATGCACATTGTACACCACAAGCTATTCCTAATCCAGTAGGTGTAAAAAAATATGATATTCTTCCTCCTATCGCTGGTTGAATATCACTATTATATATTTCACAATTTTGATTATGATCTTCTATAATCTTTTGTGCATTATCCCATTCTATTTTTGACATTTTAAATTTTACCAATCTTTATCTCCTGGCATAATAATTTTTGATTGTCTGCCATTTTCAATAATACTTTTTATCTTTCTTTTTTTGCTTATTTCGTCAATATATTTTTTATAATTATAGATAGCTTCTTTTTTTGATATTTTTTTATCACCATCATCTAACTGTATTGTCACTTCTTTCAAACCTAAATTACAGAACACACAAATAGATGCATTATCATTTGGATCATCTGGTAATGCATCTAGACAATAATCAACACTAAGAAATTGGTTACATTTAACACATTGTGGCATTCATACCCCCTGGAAAATCATTAATGGTTAATTGGTTAAGATTATTTTTTATTATAGAATGATATTTAGAATCCTTTTCGATTAAAATATATTTTCTATTTAATTTTTTGCTGCTATGCCTGTTGTACCTGAACCAGCAAATATATCCAATACAGTATCACCTATCCATGTAAATTGTTTTATACATCTGTATGGCAACTCTAACGGAAATGCTGCTGGATGACCTGTTTTATTCTTTTTGGTTCCAGGAAATTCCCATATCGAAAGAGAATTTTTTATAAATTCATCTTTTGTTAGGTCTGTTTTTCCCTTTGTTAATTTTTTCTTTGATATATTATAAAACACAAGAATGTATTCAAATGGAGTTGGAAAAGAAGGGCATGATGGTGACTGCCATGATCCCCATGATGATCTACTTGATGTATTATTTTTATTCCATATAATAGTTGTAAACATACCATATCCTAATTCAAACATAAAATTACTTATATGGATATGAGTAGGCACTGAACCATTTTTTCCATCTCCTATATTAACAATAATCCTTCCATCTTCTTTCATTTTTGGCTTGAGAATATAAAATAAACGTTTTAACCATAAAATATATTCATCATGACCCATGTTATCATTATGATCACTATAACCTTTTTTATTATATTTATTTTGGCCAAGATTTACATTATATGGTGGGCTAGTAACCAACAGATCAATAGATTTGTTATCAATAGTGGGTATAATATGTTCACAGTCACCTAAAAATATATCATTCATTTGCTATTTTATCCAATGATGAAAGACTAATAGTTATTCTTTCAGACATTTTTTCAAAATCTTGATTAATAATAGATTTAATATGATTGTCTATACCAGTATGTCTAATAGATTTTATATCAGAATATAAATTAGCCTGTTCTAATTGATAAAGTTCATCAATAACATTACTTAATTCTTTATAAGCTTCGTCTATTTTGTTAACAGGTATATCTTTTATTTCTATGCCAACATTTGGTTTTATTGATTCATAATTTTTAACACTTATAGTAGATGATCTATAGATAAAAAAATTAGTTTTCATTATATTTCCTTTTAATCCTTTCTATTTCGTTTAAAGATTCTTCAATGATATCTTTAATATCTTTATTTGTTGAAACATCTTTATTTCTATTAATAACTTTAACAATATTATTAAATGCTGTACATTTAACAAAATTAACACCTTTCTGTACTTTATTCATTTTTTCTCCTTTTCCAAAGAACGATGATCATACATAAAAGTAATCCGAACAAGATACTTATAGAAAATCCTGAAGTTATATGAAAAAAATAATAAATAGGCCCACTTAATCCTGGATAACATTTTACTCCTATCCAATATAGCAATCCAGAAAGCCCAATTGCTGTGATAACATAAGTAACACACAAAATTATTCCTTTCTGTGTTTTATTCATTTTTTTCCCCTAATTATTTCATTTTCCAAAGAGAGATGCTCATACATAAAAACAATCCAATCAAGACACCCATAGAAAACCCTGAACATATATGCAAAAAATAATATATAGGATCATTTAATCCTGGAAAAGATTTTACTCCTATCCACAGTATCAATCCAGAAAAACTAACTCCTGTAGTAACACATATAATTGCTCCGTTTTTTATTTCACTTAATTTTTTCATATTTATATCTTTTTAAATCTTGTTATACCAGGCTTTACTTCATCAAACCATGTATTTAAATCACGTGTAAATACTTCATCTATGTTATTTTTATAGACAACATCTGTATTACCATGATCAGTATTCAAAGCTAACATTAATACTTCATATATACCACCTTTAAAATGTTTATATATACCACCTTTTAAAATATTCATATCTATCCTTATTGTTTGGTTTTATTCAATAACCCCTAGTTCATTTAAAAGTTTATCATAAGTAATTATTGGCACATTATACTGTTTAGCCTTTTTTGTTTTACTACTATTAGATTCTACATCATTAGTAACTAAAAAATCAACATTTTTTGATATACCTTTTACTCTTGACCCTTTAGATTCAAGTATTCTTACTAAATCATCTCTTTTTAATGGTGCTGTTCCTGTTAAAGTAAATATTTTTCCTTCATATTCTGAATCCTCATTTTTCTTTAAAAACTCTAATCCATAATTAGATAGTAAACAATAATTTTTAAAAATCAATGGTCTGTTTTCTATGATATTATCATTTGTAACCGACCCAATACCATCAATATGATCATATCTATCAGCCTTTAAAAAATCATTAAATGTCATTTCATTTAATATTTTAGTAGCTGTTTCAACACCAAGCCCATATACACCCATTGATGCTAAAAATTTTTCTGGTGTTGTTTTTAGTTTTTCTCTTAATTCATTATACAGATGATGTGCTTTCTTTTTGCCAAAGCCATCAAGAGACATTATATCTTCTTCTGTTAATTCATATAAGTCATTCAAAGTATCAATGTTTAGTTTTTCAATTGTTGATAAAGATACATTCATTATACCTAATTTTTTAACAAAATGTTCAAGTCTTTTAAGTGTTTGTGATGGACATATAACATTAGGACATATGAGATCAACACCCTTTTCTATCAATAAAGTATTACATGAATTGCATTTTTCTGGTAAATCTATATTATTATTTTCTGATTCAACATCAACAATGTATGGTATCACATCACCAGATTTTACTATAGATATCTTTGTACCTTTATTAATAAATTTATCTTTAATAAATTTTGCATTATGACCAGTTGCTTTATTAATAGTAGATCCATCAATATTTATAGAATCAATATAAACAAGTGGTATAACTCTACCTGTTCTGCCAGTATTCCATTCAATATCTTTTACAGTAGTGAAAATAGCTTCTTGGTTAACTTTAAATGATATCTTATTAGTTGGATATTTAACATTTTCTCTTTCACTATCATCCAAAGTCAATACTAAACCATCAATATCATATTGTGATAATTCATCTTTATATTTTTTTAATAAATCAACAAGTATATCATCAGATATATCTTTAATTTTTAATTTTTTATAAGTTATTGGGTTTTTTGGAAATAACGAATTTATAAAATCTATTCTTTTGCTTTCGGAAGTGGATTCAGAATCTATATGTTCATAAAACACAATATCGAGAAGGTTTAATAATGTACTATCATCATCATTAATGATACCAGCCGTTGCATTTCTTTTGTTTACATATTCTTCAGGAAGATGATCTAAAAGAATTTCCCCTCTGAACCATAAAGATTCTTTGTTTTTTATATGTTTTGTTATTATTTTTTTACATTTATTAGTTATACTTCTACCATGAATACCATCACCTCTTAAAAAGGCTTGATTTACTTTGCCATTTTCAAAATTAACAGCTATGGATACACCATCTAATTTTGGTGTTATGGTAATATAGTCATCTGGATTATGTTTTGCTAACCATTTTTGACATGATCCATCTGTTTTTAATTTTTTTAGACTGCCAAGTACAAATGGCAGCTTGATTTTATCTCTTGAATCAACAAAAGTACCAACTGTTTTAAAATAAGGATCATTAGGATATTTTTTACGCATTTCATCTTTAAAATCATCATAATCCTTATCAGATATAGGTGATAATCCCATTTCATATAATCTATCATATTTTATAAGTTTTTCAATTGACATATAATATTCTCCTGTTAAAGTTTTATATATAGTATAACAATATTATATGAATTTGTAAAGGATTTTTTTAGAATGGAACCCCTGGTAGGAGTCAAACCTACGACATTCACATTAGAAGTGTGATGTTCTATTCACTGAACTACAGGGGCTTATTTTGTGTGGAGCCTCCTACAGGACTTGAACCTGTGATCTTTAGTTTACAAAACTATTGCTTTGCCAACTAAGTTAAAGAGGCTTAAATTTTTGGTGGAGATGGCGAGAGTTGAACTCGCGTCCAAAGATGATTATTAAACAATATTTACATACATAGTTCAGATAAAAATCAATACAGTATACTAATCTGAACAATTTCTACTGTATAGTTAACCTAATTTATTTTATTATCATTTATTAGGTATTAATGATAACTATCTTATATAATATTATATCATATGAAATGTATAAGAGACATTTTCATATGACAGTAGCTATGCTGCTACAGCGTAGTTATAATCGTCTGCAATTATAATTAAAATTTATCAGTTTAACGAGTTAATAAAGCTCGGTATGAAATCATTCAACATACAATCTTTGTCGATGCCATTTCATCCCCAAATTTTAAAAGATCTATGGTCTAGATGGGAGGATTCGAACCTCCGACATCTTGGATCCAAACCAAGCGCCCTGCCAGACTGGGCCACATCTAGACATAATTTTTACTATACCACTATTTATATATAATGTCAACTATCTTATCCAAAAAACATATCAAAAGTGTTATTTCTTTTTAATATGTTTTCTCTATTTTGTGGTTCAAGTAAAATTTTTATCTTCTTAATTAAAAATTTTTCAATCATTTTTTCATAGTCAGGTTCAATACCGTTTTTAGTAAATTCTTTTGGCCATTTTACATATGAAACCACATCAATATTATAAGGATTAGATTTAACATATACAACTTTAGCCTTGTTTCCTTCTATCAATGATTCATAATAACCATCAATATTAAACAATTTTAATAATTTATGATAACTAGCTGCACCTTTTATATGATAAGGTGTTCCTTTTATTGGTTCACCATCAACAATATATTTACCAAGTTTATTAATATTAATATTTGATGATATATCCTCTGGCTCTTCTTTTTTAATTAAATCTTTGCACTCATCAACAAACTGAATAATTTCTTTGTCTGTTTTATCTTCAAGAATAAATCTTAACACTTTTTTAAGAATCACTTTAAAAGCAGTAGGTGTTTCTGACCTAATAATTTCAAGACCTGTTACATCAATCTCATCTTTATCCACGCCTTCATCATTGACTACGTGAAAGCCATATTTCTTTTTTTTAATAAAAAGAGCCGCTTTACATACAATTTCTTGCTTAAATACTATAGCAAAATCATCCTTTTCTACTGTTGAATTATACGTTCCTTGTTGTAATTCTTCAAAGCAAGATTTATCAACATATTCTTCTATTTTTCTTGAAAGTTCTAAAATATAATTGATTTTTTGTTTATCAGGTAATATTTTCCATTTTTCAGGATCAACACCCGAATCCAATAAAAATTCTTCCATTTTCATAAACAGAGAATCAGTATCAATATAAGCAATATAATCTTTATTACTTATATCTTTATCTCCTTTTTTCATTTTATTATCCCTTTTAAAAAATTCTCAATTAAATTTAATTCAAACTTTTTATTATTAACCCAATTATATTCATTTACTATTAATAAGTCAATGCCTTTTTCTTTGCATTGATCTATTTTTATCTGATCCTTCTTTATTTTATCTAATTTTTTATGCCAATAAGTGCCATTATACTCAATAGCTTTATTAAGTTCTGGTATCCACACATCTAATTCAAGATTTTTGCCTGTTAAAGGATTAATTATTTGAGTTCTGTCATTCCTTATTATATTATAACCAAATGCTTCAATATAATCTTGTATCTCTTTCTCTTGTTTGCTGGATTTAGATTCATACCAGCATATAGGACATCTGTAATTTTGATTTTTAAAACTATTAAAACTCATTTTAAATTTATGATATTTAGGGCAAGATAATAATAATTTATGATTAGAATTTGTATAATTATTTGATAGTAATTGATAGTCTTCTTTTTCTATATAGTCTTTAACATACTTATATGTATATTTTTTAATTTTTGATAGTTTTAATTTATTGCACTCAAAACATCTTTGACCTTGTTGAAAATTATTAAATTTAACTTTATATTCATGCCCTATAGGACATTTCACTAATAATTTTATATGAGCATTAACATAGTCACTAGATAATAATTGATAGCCTTCTTTCTCTATAAAATTTTTAATATAATCATAATTAAAA
>Ga0102926_1000652_pt1 | contig 20369 bp, 47 predicted proteins | sample SalPonR1_A_D2_MG_FD_78173 | JGI IMG/M metagenome (GOLD analysis project Ga0102926, IMG submission 78173) | Salt pond soil microbial communities from South San Francisco under conditions of wetland restoration - Salt Pond MetaG R1_A_D2_MG | ecosystem: Environmental > Aquatic > Marine > Intertidal...
ACGTGCTATCAGAGTACAAATACTTATACCCTTAAACATCTCTTCATTTAATCCTGCGAAAGGGTCAATCTCTCGTGGTGCTATAATTCTACAGTTCCAACCCTCTCTGTCTGTACCCAATAGGGCATACATATTACATCCATATCGAACTTTAAATGCTCCACTTGTAAATAAGTAAGCGTGTTCAAACCATTTCTTATCTTCACTCATTCTCTTTCTTCAGTTTTGCTTTAGTCTTGTAAACTACTTTGTCTGTTATAAGGTGTTGAGCATTCATTGTCTTTTTATATACCCATACACCGTATGTACCGTCTCTCTCTTTATGTTCTAAGTCAGCGTATCGTCTTGCCAACTGTTCATTATCTGAAACTGTGACAGGATACGAGTGGTTATTACAATCCCCCCACTTATGTGCTATAACTATATAGATATCCACTTACTTCAACCATCCTATCTTCTCATTGTTTTCAACTCGTCTGTCATATTCTTCAACACTACCTGGATATCGGAAAGCCCATATAATGATAAGTAAGAAGGTAACTCCTGCATATCCTACTACGTGAAGTGGTACTGTGAAATACATACTAATAAGTGAGATACACATTACAATTACCATCATCCATCTACCTTTATTTGGATAGACTCTCTTCTGTTCCCAATTATTTAAATACTTTCCAAGTATAGGATGTTCGTGAATCCACTTGTCCAATTTCGGACTTGACTTTGCAAATGCCCACGCCGCACAAATTGCGAAGAACGTAGTTGGAACGCCTGGAAGTAGTATTCCCACATAGGCAAGTCCTACAAACCCGATTCCTAACAACCTTAATAACCACTTTTTCATAATTCACCCCAAATATAAACGATTTTCACGAAATGTAATCGTTTTTCATATTTTCTTCAATCATATCAACGATTGTGTTTACAGCACATTTGTATCCATCTCCAAACCCTGTACCCGCTGGAATACAAACTCTACCCATCTTAAGGTCTTTGGTACTACCTAACTGATTAGACCTCTCTTGCATTTGTTTCAGTTCTGTATAAACTTCATCTGATATTTTCATCTTGTCATTACCTCAACTTGTCTTTCTACGTGTGTTTCTCTGAACTCAGCGATGTACTCTTCTTCATTAGTATCTAAGGTATCAAATCCTGTTTCATATCCACCAAATCTCTCTAAGTAATAAGATAACTTAGTTCCGTTTCCATCTTCGAAGTCTTTGTTATACCTGAAGAAGTTACGGACGTTACGTTGTCCACCTAAATGTGCAGCGGCTAAGATACCACTCTCTGTGACAACAATACCATTGACAGTCTTACCTTCCCAATCTTCAATGTAGTCAAGTAAGTACTCTCGGTTATGAAGTAGTAAGTCTATCATCGCTTCTTCCTGTAATTCAGGGTCATTGATAAACTCTTCTCGTGATACGTGGTATCCAAGTCCTTTCAGTGTTGCTTGGCCGAACTGATACTTACCCATATAACCATACTGATTAGATACGTGATACCTGTTAGATGACTCTTTAAATGCCAAGGCATCCAAGAAATCGTACAGGTCTTTCGTAGCTGGTGGTGTAGGTGGTATTTCCTGTATATTCTCTAATGTAATTACAGGTAGTGGTTCCTCTTCTTTGATAGGATGCTCGTATACCGAAGCCACTAAAACAAAGAAGGTAACTATTAGTAGATAGACTACTTTTTCCATATTATTTTTTATTGTTGATATGTTTAATATATCTTTCACGAAGTTCATTTAAAAGTTCTCGTTCATCATTGGTATAATAACCACGGTTCAATACAGAGTCTAACGTTATCCTTGTTGCTACAAGTGATATCTTACGTTGTTTTGACTTTGATTGTATCGTTTCATTTTTTAACCATTTTTTAATTTTAACGAGAAGTTTAATTGTATCTTCTGATAAGTGATATTTCTTCATATCATTTCCCGTAGGTTCATATAAATATGAAAAAGTATATTATTTAATCGTGAAATAAATCATCATTGTCTTCACTCGATAACTCGTCACCTAAATCCATATCTCTTGTAGACGTGAAGTTCGTCTGACTATGAAATCGCTTGTCAACCATTCTATTAGCCATCGTACATCCACATACTTCACATCCACATACTTGATGATACGGAACCATATTATCATCGTCAGGTTTTCCAATATCTACTACTCCAAATGGAAATTGTGGTGAAGGTTCAGTGCTATCTACTTCATTCAGTTTATCCTGAATTAGTTCTTCATTTTCCGTTTTCGTGACTTGGGCATCTAAAAATCCCTGTAACCATTTTGTGAAATCTATTGGTGTCATATTATCCTCTTACTATTATTTCTCCTAAGTTAGAAGCGGGTACATAGTACTTAAACTCGTACTTGTCCAACATTCTAAATATTGCTTGTTGTAATGGTTTCGAGTTTCCTGTAATAATCCTACAAGTAAATCCTACTTCCATTGACTCTCGTAGTACAAAGTCTTCTGCTTTGTCTAATCCTTTGTCACGGGTCATACCGTGAAGGTCAATTTCATTCATCGAATTTTCTACTTAGGAATTCCACCATCTTCTCGTGAACAAGTTCACCGTATATCTGTGTTCCAACTTCGGACGCTGATACTGATACGGAACTGAATCCATAATCTACAGCGTCTTCTATATCATTATACGAGAACTTTGAATTACTCATATCAAATTCTCTATTTGCTGTTTCCATAATTTAACTGTTATTGTTTGTATTGTGTGATTTAAATAGTATTGAACATAAAATATTCAATCCTAACGCTTGCCAAAATGTTATTGTGGTTAGTCCAAATAAATCTGGCATTAGCCAATTCCATAACCATAGTGTTGGGAATGTCATAATCAACATTAACAACGCTATCATTACAATTGCCGCAAAACATCCACCTACTGCTTCAGAATCCATAACCTTTTAATTTTATTTAATTTACTTTTAATATAATAAAAAAGACCACCAAAATCAAGTATTATTTGACTAAGGTGGTCTACCTCTTGATTAACCCTGCGTGTTTAGTTCTTCGTGTTCTGGTTTAATTAACTTCCAAATGAGACTACTGTATTCTCTATCGTCCAACATTCTGAACATAATAGGAGTAACGTCAACTGAAAATGTATAAGGTTCGTCCACAAACAAGTATATCTTTGTCAGTGGCGTATCCTGTGTGAAGAGAGCAAATTCCTTTCGGGTAAACTCTCCATCTTCATCTGATACCTCTTCTTTGATTCTTTCGAATACCATTTCTGACATTAGTTCAATACCGTAGTATGAACGGTCAATAAATGACATCGTTTCTTCAACCCATTCATAAACTTCATCAGGTGCGGTTTCGTATAACTTCTCAATATCGTCACCGTCTCTCATAAGTTCCCAAATGGCTCTCTTTGTCAGTCCTGTCAACAATCTGTGAAGTCTAACATACTCGTCCAACTTCACTTTGATACGAAGTCCTGACTCAAAGCGGATTACAAATCCTTCAGTGTTTCCATCGTCAAAGTTTTCTTTACTTGAAACGATTTCGTCAAAAGAGTTGAAGTCATACTTTGTAGCTTTGTGTGACCAGTCAATTTCAGAAATATCAGTTTCTTCACCTGTTTTCGTATCTATACAGGCAAGTAAGACCAACTCTTCTCGGTCTCCATAATTTACTACAATTCTATTCTGCCCTGCCATAATATTTCCACTTGGGATTTTTCACTTTGTTATTACAATGTTTCCATATAGATGCTCTACATAGACCTGAAGCATCAACTGCTTCCTGAACTGTATTATGCACAATATTTTTATCAATGTCAAGTACTTTTTGAGAATTCGGATTTTTAGTTCCTTCCCATCTTTTTCTTTTTAATTCTCGTGTTTCTTCACTTTGATATTTACCGTAGTCATTACCCTTTAAGTTTTCTGATAATACTTGTTTCCATTCCTCTGAATGATAGTGCTTTCCTGTATTAGATTCACTTATCTTTCGTCCAATATCTTTTGCTCGTTCTTTTCCATATCTATCTACAAATGTCTTACCTTTCAAATTTTCAGATAATTTCCGTTTAGTTTCTTCACTTCGTGGAACACCTGTCTTTGCCTTTGATATTCTTTGAGAATGTAATAACTTTTTGTCTTCACTCATATTATCCCATCGTTCTTTGTGAGATAATGACATTTTTCCTTTCACTTCATCAGTAAATATTACTTCGGCACCTCTACCATTATTGTATATTGATTCATCATTTAAGTCAATATCCTTTAATAAGTTTTGTTCGTATTTCAAACAATCATCTGAACTACCTTCAAAAATAACTTCTCGTTTCCACTTCTTATTTTCATTGTAAAAGTCATCCCAAAATGTATCACTTTTAGAAGAGCAAATATAACCATCATCTACATCTCCTTTATGATATCCAATATACGTCTTATTATCAGTTAAGTTTTTCCATATATAAACAAATGAATCGTTTTTCATAATCTTCTCCTTTTATATAAATATAAGAAAAAGTAAAAAACGATTCAGTTTTTTGGATAAACCTAATAAATTATTTCAAATAAGTAAGTCTTTGACTTATCTAAATTACTTATGTCATACTTTGGAAGTAAGTTCTCCATAGCGTAATCTGCTTGGTCAGAATGGAACGAACCGCGTGTTGCCACTCTCCACTTTTTTCTGTAGTGAAACACAATACCCAAAGAACCGTCCATCTTTTCATAGACTTCAAATGGTTCGTTTGGAATGTCTTCTAAGTCATCAAACTCTAAGTGTTCCTCATAATTGAAGAACTTAGGGAATGGTCTTGCTATAACGGCTCCGTCTTCATCTACAATCAATCCTCTACATTGTTTGAGCAAAGGATGTTCGTCCCATAGACGGTCATATTGAACGTCTGGAGTGTAATTGGCGATAAGTAATGGTAAGTCATTATGTGGTCTTAAAGTAATAAGACCTTCACTTTCTAATTTTCGTAATTTTTCAATCATCTCTTTACTACTTTAATTGTGTTACCACCGTAATAATTTATCAGTTTGTCTAATTCTTTGATAGCTGATTCTATTTCACGAATCTTATACGGTTTGGTTTCTTTTATCAGAAGAGAATTAAGTTCTTCTTTTTTATGATAATAATACGTTAAATCAATCTTTTCCATTACAGTTCAATTGTCATACGGGTTATTCCATCTTTACTTATACGAACTCTATAATTATTAACATTAGATGGATACTTTTTTCGTATTGCTTCTTCTTCTAATTTTCTTAGTTCTTCAATCATTACGTTTTACCTTCTGATAAGATATCAAATCATTTTTGATACAAATACATAATTCATCATCAGTTCCATATTCAGAAATATATTCTTCAAAACTTCTACCATATATCTCTTTGAACATAGATTCAAGTTTGTTCTTTTTTATATACTTTCTTAATTTGTCTATCATAATATTTACAGTATAGGGATTATTTTGACCAATGTCAAGTTTTAATTTACTGTATTCATTTCTCCAAGGTCAAGGTAGTCATCATATCGGATGCTCCAATTCGAATCCTGTGACCAAATGTATACATATAATCTGTATTGGCAATCTTGTCCAATCGTTACTTCATACTCTTCTGTTGCTGTATATGGAAGTGTGATAGAGTTTCGTAACAGAACCCGTGCTTGTCCTGTAGTAGTTGTAGGTGGGTCAGGCTCCGTGTACTCTAAACAAGTCCAATTGATATCATTGAATGTAGCATCGGAGTTCCAACTGTAGGTAACATAGTGAGTTCCTAACGAGTCCTGTCTGTGAGTTCTTGTAATGTTATGGTTTAAGTTTGTTTCATTTCTACCGTACTCTCCAACTAAACTGTCCACATATACAATATTACTTACAAATGCTGTATCTCGTATGTCCTCTTTAATAACAACAATGATAGTATCTGACCGTTCGTAAAGCGTGCTATCTTTCAGGATACTTGAAACAACTATAGTATCCGTCTTGTCCACAAAAACTGTGTCCACTGGAGTTCTGTCATTCGACAGTTCAGGTGTTGTGTAGAAAGCACCTATAAAAACGAATGACAGTATTAATAGTATTGGTAGTATTAATCTCAATTTAATTCACCTATTTGATATAGACTGTCTAATCTCGCAAGGTCAACGTAATCATCGTATCGGATACTCCAATTTCCATCTTCCTCAAAGATTGGTAACTCCTGTGCCATAATATAAACGTGTAGGTAGTTCGGACAATCTTTTGTTATTGTTCTTGTTAAAGATGCGCCTCGTGAATGAGCGATAACTACAGTAGTTCCGTGTCCTTCTGCTCTCCACAATGGGTACGTACTTATTGTTACAGGTTTATCAACACATCTATAGTATAAGTCTGAAGCGTATGAGTCAGAGTTCCAACTATACGTCAATTGTGGTGTCCCTGTACTATCTCGTGAATAACTTCGGACAACATCATTGAGTAATTTGTTCTGATTCTCTCCATAAACTGTGGGCATATAAGCACCTGTTAAACTATCCACATAAACCGTATCAGGTAAACTTGTGAAAACTGTATCGGAAACAACTACAGTATCTACTGTATTGACATATATTGTATCTGTACCTGTAGTATAAACTGTGTCCACCGTCTCAATATATAAGGTGTCTGTGATAGTCTCGGTAATAGTTTCAGTCACCGTAACCGTATCAACTCGGTCAACAAACAGAGTGTCCGTAATAGTTTCGGTAACCGTAACCGTATCAACTGTATTAATCATCTGTGGGTCTGTAATAGTTACAGAAACAGACTTCAATACATAGTCACCTGCTCCCGTACTTCCGATAGCGAATCTACCTGAAGGTACAGTACCAACTAAGTCACTTTGGTATACATTCCATTCCGGTAAATTCTCGAAGGTAGTTCCATCTCTGTAACTTCGTACTTTAAACACATCTCCTTCGAGTTTCCCGTGAGTTATCCAAGTCTCTCCGTAGTTCCAATCCGCTACATAGTTTTCAGGGTTATTCCACCTACCACCATTGAAAATAGATATACCTAATGAATCTGTTCTCAAATACGTTTCAACTGAATTCTTTGGTTCTGTGGCGGGTGAATGTCTTAGACCAACGTGGAATCCTGTAGAGTGTGTAGAGTCCAATTGCTCTACTATTATATACTCTCCATTCGTGTGTTCAGGTACTCGGTTCCATTGTAGTCTTGCTATTGACCGTTCGGGAAGTGTTACTCGTAATTGATTGTTTAAGGTATCGTGTTCGTATTCTAAGTAGCCCCAAGTTTGTTCCCACTCCGTAGGGTCAAAGTCTGTGAAGTCTGTACTGTACGTTCGATTTCGAAGTACCAATGTGTCAGTGTAAGTAGTATCTATTCTGTCAACGAATACAGTATCAGTTTGCTCGATATACAATGTATCGGTAACGAACGTGGTGTCCACTGTTTCAATGAATAGTGTGTCATACTCGGTAACGAATAAAGTGTCTGTGAGAGTTTCCGTCACAGTAACCGTGTCAACCCTGTCAACATACAAGGTGTCAATCGTTTCTATGAACAGGGTATCCGTAAGTGTTTCCGTTACAGTTACAGTATCTACTCGCTCAATATAGAGCGTATCAACGGTTTCAACGAATACAGTATCCGTTTCAGTTATAGTTTCAGTCACAGTTACAGTATCCACTCTGTCAACATAGACGGTATCATAAAACGTCTCATATATGTACTCTGGCTGATAGACTGTATCAACTCGTGTGATAAACGTAGTGTCCGTAACTATCTCGGTTACATATAACGTATCCACTCTGTCCACATAAACAGTATCTACTATCGTTATATAGTCAGGAACATAAACAGTATCTACTTCTGTGACAAAAGTAGTATCTCTAATCGTTTCGGTCACAGTAACCGTATCAACTCGGTCAACGAAAACTGTATCAACGGTAGGCACAAATACAGTATCTATAATGGTGTCAGTAACTACAACTGTATCCACTCGTTCAGTGATTACAGTGTCTACTCTATCTACAAAAACGGTATCCGTAACGAATACTGTGTCAATTCTTGATGTTGGTGGGTTCGTATTATCAGGAACTTCGCATTGAGTCCCGATAAGCACTAATGATAGTATCATTAGTATCGGTAGTATTAATCTCATATAGTATATTATTAAAAGTTATTAATGATGTCTAACAATAACTATAATGATTACTCAAACTCTTCCCCAAATTCCTGACTTCTAATAAACATCAGAAACAGTTCTCTTGTGTCCTGACTATATAGGTTGGCTATTCTGTATGTACCATTTCCAAGATACATTGCCTGTCTCTCAAATACGTCAGACCACTTGTCTTCCATTTCCCGTGTTACACCTTCTTGTAGTTCTTCCATATCAATCAGCGAATGTTACAAATATAGGTTGGAAGCCTTCCACAATCCTACCTTGGTTATCAAACGCTATTTCACCAAGACGATAACTATCTACTACATTATCGTTAAGCTCTCCAATCTCTTCTTCAAGTGGTTTGTTCATAAAGAAGTATTCACCTTCTCGAAGTTCGGGATGATTTTCGTTATAGTTACTTGGCTTTATAGTATTGTAGTCAGCCATTCTACTTCGTGACATCATATTCATTTCTGGCATAATTTATATTTGTGTTATTACAGGGATTTCTATTACAGTGTCTTCAGATATTTGTCTGATTTGCTCATTCATTTCATATCCGTTCTGAATGATAGTTCCATAAACCACTTCATATTGTCCAAATGTCTTACAAGTTTTAGGACTATTCATACAGTGTATGATAGCATCTTTCAGATTCGTATCCAGTACACTACCTAAATCTACAAGATAGGATTGTGGTTCTGCATCGGTAGAAATATTTATTCGTACTTTCATTGTTGTAGGTCAATTATCATTCCAAAATTCTTGTCAAACGTTTTAATCAGGTTCTCCAAAATTTAGTTTTGTATTTGTTAGGGATAGCAAAGTGTACATCTTTATATTTATCTTCAAAATCTAATAACTTATCCAACGTTGATTCTTTGATACATCGGTTATGCCTCAATTCACTGTAAATACCACCAAGAATTTGTTTTTCTTTTGGAGTAATATCGGCTGTTTTTATAACCTTTGTTATAGATGCTTCTATAGTGTTCATATATTGACCACGTTTAGTTTCACGTATAAAGAATCTACAACTGATAAGTGATTCATCGTTCAATGTATCATTCTTATCTCTCCGAATATTAATCTTATTAATATCTCCTGCCGTTATAAGATTTTTGAGTTCGGATACTGGAACTATCTTTCTATATGATATCATCGCTGTAGGTCAATTATCATTCCAAAATACTCGTCAAATGTTTCAATGAGATTTTCATAGTCACCTGACTGCATTTCATTTATTATTTCTTCGGAATCAAGTCCAATCTTTTTTGCTAGATTACTCGCGGTTGCTATCAGGTAAAAGGCATTACCTTGTGGCCCTGATAGGTCAATTACTTGTTTCTTATCTTCTCGTTCGGATTTTGGTCTAATAGCCATAGTTATTGGGTTTGTTTCAACATTACATCTATAACATACGGATTAATTTGACCAATGTCAATTATATTTGTGAAATAATCTTACTCGTGTTTTCAACGCACCAACCCCCTCTTCGAACGTATTATATAAGGGTACATTATATCTCGTACACACTACTTCCACGTTTCCCTTTCTCCAAAAGTCATCAGGACAAACAACTATCATATTACCTGTCCAGCAAAACTTTCCAAGTTCGAGAAGTGAGATAGGAGATTTTGTATTAGGGTCAAAGTACATAAAGATGAAGTCAGACTCTTCCAGCCTATCTAACTCCCAATTTACTTGTTCGTTAAATTGGTCATTGTACTCTCGTTGTTCCCAACTCGAATCCCAATCATCTCTTCGTGGATTGTACAGAGTTCCTTCGAAGTCTTCCATTTCATTTTTCAACTTCTCTTGCCAATTCTCTGCTTTACCCATCTCAATGGAACCTGCTACGAATATCCAAGGTTTTATTTCTCTCTTTGTGATAGGAACGTCTTGAATTATCAGTGGTGTTGTATCTGGCTTAATCTCTATCATAATATTTCGTCAATTGCTCCTACTTCTTTCGCTTCCTGTGCTGTCAAATACCAATCTTCTTTTCGGTCATACACTTCTTTCAACCTACTTCGTTTAATCTTCGTCAGGTCTACCGTCATATCTTCTAACCACGTTTGTAGTTTTCGTGACTGAACCATTGACTCTTCAATGTCTTTCACCTTTCCGAATTTCATTGTTGCTGATTGGTGGTACATCAGTGTAGAGTGTTCGTATGCGTATCGTTCGTGTCCTGCTATCGTAATGATGAATCCTGCTGACATTGCTGCACCTGTGACAATTGTATGTATAGGTGTTTCAGATTTCTGCATAACTCCCACTAATCCCATACATTGATAGACTGCTCCACCGAATGAGTCAATAAATAATCTGATAGGGTTTCGTTTATATTCTATATCGTGGATTCCATACAACTTAACTAAGTGGTCATCATTTTCATTAATTTCTATAATAGATTTTGTGATTGAATTAATACTCTCTTGATTGACCTGTTTCGCAAGATACAAGTTTCTCTCTTTTGGTACTGGTAATTTATCCATATTTATTTTATCTCCTTTCTTGGGTCATATTTAAACTCTTTAAAAGGGTAGTCTTGACGAAAAACAACATCTCGAACTATTCCAAGTGACTGCTTTTCTTCTTCATTGTACTCCCCACTTTTTAATATTTCTTCTAAGTCTTCCAAAAACTTATCAGGTCTAAAAACGTACCTCGCCGCCATTCTGTGATTGGATACATTTAATTCAGGTACGCCTTCATATGAAAGAATATCGAACTTATCTTTATTATTAAATATAGAGTTCGTTTCTACATACTCTTTCAGTTGAGTTAGAAAGCGTACCTGACTTTTTTTTAGTCTGTATTTACCATCATCATTTTTCATTCAGTAGGAACTGATTAGAGATTGCTTTAAAAGATATCTCTTGGTCATCGCTTCTGATAACAAGTCCTTCTCTGTCAGTTTCAGGATTTAATTCAGATTTTCCATCAGCGGCAGCTAACAAGTCATCTATTGTACGTGGAAGTGGTGAATCAAATAACATTGGAACTGTTTCCAATCCCATACTGATAATGATATCTCCCATATGTTCAAGTGAAACTCGTTCTTGATGGTCAATATCGAATACATTAAAGAACCTTACAGTGTGTCCTTTAATCTTGTAAGGATTCTTTTGAATTCCTTCACCAATCAATTCACCTTGGATAGCGTAGTTTCCACCTAACTCTGACATCTTTTCTTCGAGTTTCATTTCTCGTGCTACTCTCCAAAAAGTATTCTTATCATCTTCTTTAAGTTCTAAGTTACGAGAACATACACCAAAGTCTCCGTCCTTTAAGTAGAACGTTGCTGAACTACCATTCAACTTCTCGGTTGTGTAGAATCTCTTACCTGAATTTAGATATTCAGGATACTCTTCTGTCAAGTTTTGAATTCTCTCTTCATCCGTCTTTGGAATGAATGAAGGAAAGTAACCCTTTGCTTGTCCTGCTAATTGAGCAGGTAGTGGTGGGTCATACTTCACAATATCCAATAGGTCAGATACATCGTCACCCAACGTTACTTGCTTATACTCCATAGTCTCTGGGTCTGTTACAAATAGCACAGTTGAATCCGTTCTATCTTTACCGATTCCGTATCCGTAATCTTCAAACACACGAATAGGTAAAATCAATCCCTGTGATACCTGACCACGAAGTTTGACAGTCCTAAGTCTGAATCCTTCACTACCGTCTGACATCTTTTTGTATGATGACTTACGTAAGAATTCATATTCAGGTCTGATAGGTAAGAAAGAATCAATCTCACAGTAAACCACCAAGTCACCTATTTGATGACCCACTCCCTTTGCTACTACTACTTTCCAACCATTGACAGTTGCCACCTCAATACGGTCTGCTCCATCAATTGGTTGAATATCACTAATTCTTCTAATTGTTGCTAATTTTCTCACGGCGCTGTTCCTTTATCGTATGAATATGTATCGGGCCCGTCTTCACCATCTGTGATAGTTCGTACCCATTTATGATATCGCTCACTATCTTCTACATCGAATCGTATTTCAGATGACCCATCGTCCCACCTTGCTACCTTCACATTGATATTCGCTCCATTCAGAACTCTTGCCACTTGGTCTAAGACCCAATCTTTGTGGTGGGCACCATCAATACTACCATACATCTCTATGATGGTGAGTGCCCAATCCTCTCGTGTGAAGTCTCTGAATTCAGGTAGTATTCTCCAATCAACCTCGGTTTCTCCTAAATACTCTTTTCTCATACTCTTGTTCTGTTATTATTGTTTGAATTATACTGATTATTCAATTCTTTAAGTTCATCTTGAATCACAAGAAATTGATTGTGGTAAGAGAACTCGTCTTCTAATTCAGATTTAATGTCAAGATAGTGATTTCTTTGACCAATGTCAAGATTTTTATTAATTAGTTCGGTAGGAATAAAAATCATCTTATCAATATGACGGTCATTAATTCCTCGTTCTTTACCCCTTTTCCAATCTTTATAGAAAGTTTCACTCTTAAATCCATAGATTCCGTCTTTTTTGAAAATAGCAAGAATGACTGTGGATTCAAATCCCCACTCGTCTTCATAAGAAATGGTATCCCCAACTTCCCAATTCAACGTATCATCAAATCTATCAGACAACTCATTTGATTTTTTCTTAGATGATTTCGATGACTTAATTAATATAGTTCCTACTATAAATACTATGACTGCTATAATGAATAGTATAACTTGCATATTATCCTGCGTTAAATAGTTTGTTCAATTCTTCTACCATCGGATAGAGAAAGTGATTTTCATCAACACCGATTTTTTCAATGAACTCTTCGTTTTCTTCTTTGTATGTATATAACATAGACCCACCCATCATTGTACCATAACGGACGTTTGCAAGTCTGTCACACAACTTAACCATCTCAGCACCCTTACTATTTCGGATACCTTCATAGTACTTGTCATTCGCTCTATCTGAACGAGTTCTGCCCTTCTCATTTGTTACTGCGTAAATGAGTTCGGCAACTTCTTCACCAAGATAGTTCTTGACATCATTGTAAGATAGGTTTGTATCTTCTAACAAATCGTGTCCAAGTACGGCTTCCTGTAATGGAATAGGTCTCGGATAATCTTGGTCAGGATTCTCTATCACTAACCTCTCATAATCCACGAATACCTTACGTGCCATTTTAAGATGAAACTCATACGGAAGATATCCTGCGTAAGTATGATTTATATCTCTATGTTGCCTGTAAATCCATTGTTCTACATTCACTATTAATCTCCGTTTACTATTCTTCTTCTAATTCCTTGGAACGTCTTTCCATCCACTCTTTATATCGTTCGTCCAACTTTGGTTTAGTCAGGTCAAATCCAACAATTGGTTTGACAGGATAGTACTTCGTACCATCGTGTGCCTCGTAAGGGTCTTTACCTGCCCATTCACCTTTACTATGTTCTTCCGTGATAAATCCTTCATTGACAATCAATTCGTTCTTGTCTAAGTCCAATAGATATGCCCACTCACAGTATAATCCATCGGCTCCAAAGTCCATACTATCCTGAAGTTTGATAGGTCTACAATCTTCATTGTTATAGATGATACTAAGAACGTCACCACCCGAACAATCTCTATGTAGTTCAGGATACTCGGTTTTAAAGTTATTTGATACTTCCATATTAACCATATTGGAATCAGGGTCAGCACCACATTCAGTCCACAAGTCTTTAAGTTCACCTTCGGAAATAAACTCTACCATCTCCAATCTTTCTCGGAGTGTATCTAAGTCAATTCCACCTATAAGAAAATTAACAATATCTTGCCCTACTCCTGCGGGATATCCATCCCACTGACCATACTGTGCTACTTTGATTTCACCGTTTGATTTTACTGCTGTCAGGTTTCTTGTTCCCATATCAATTATTTGTTTGAAAGATTATACTTTAATTTACTATATTTTTTAGACAATTTCAACTCTAATTGTGGTTTAATTAGAGTAAATGTTATTACCCAAACAATACCGTCAATGATTTTTGCGAAGCCGATGAACCACTTTATGAGACTAATCATTATCCCCAAATTTCTTTAGAAGTTTTTATTATCCATTCTCTTACTTGCTCTTCAGTTGGAATAGAGTAGTAAGGAACGTCCTTACCATAGTTATTCCAATCACAAGGTTCTTCACCTTCTGTCAATGGTAAAATAGTTTCATCTCCGATTACAGCACTTTTCTGTCTGTAATACTTAGTAGGTTCATCGAACCCCATTTCTTTCAGATGTTTAGCGGTATCGAAGTCTATTAACTTATCCATTGACTCTTACGGTTTTATCTCTTAGCCTTACTGTGTAACGATTCTCCATTGCTTCTAACGTACCTTCAGGTACATCGTGACTGTTTGTACCACCGTGGTAGTTTTCGGTTGTTAGAACGAAGAATCGGTATCCGTACTTCTCTGCTAACTCAATGTAAGACTTGAATTCCTTTTCACGAGTTGAAGTGTTTGATACTGCTACCTTTGGTTCTCCCATCTCCATAAACAATTCTACTTGTTCGTGGCACCATTCGTGAGACCTTCGAACATTCTCTGGCTTCCAATCATATACTGATTCACCATCAATCGTTCTGTAGTGGAACATATCTGCTTCCACATAGTTAGCTGTAATGGACTCCGCCAAGGTAGTCTTTCCACTACCTGGGAGTCCTCTTACAATGTATAGTGTTTTTGGTTGTTCGTTCATTTCATCATTCCTGTTATCAATTCTACGAAGTCTTCATCGTCTGCCCAAGGCATTGAAGGTCTGACTTCATTGTAGAAGTCAATTGGTTCCAAGTACCCAATGTCAAGATATTCAGGTGTTCTTCTCAACATCTCATACATAGTCAAAGAAGAATCACAACTTTCGAACGTCATAAGAGTAAAGAAGTCAGTCACTTCAAATTGGTCTTTGAATGCTTCCTTCTTTGTCACTCTCATTTTGGTTCCCATATATTGGTGAGCCTTCATATGGAAGTAACAAAACCCTCTCAAAAGGTTTATATCAATGTGGTCAGGGATTACTTCTCTGAACCTATTAATGTAGTCCTTGGCGTACTTCTCGTGTCCGTATGCGTGCGGTACACCGTTATCATCCACTGTGAAGGTATCAATCTTACCCAAATCGTGGAAAAGAGCTACCCAAGTCAAAAGTTCAACTTCTTCCTTAGTGATAATTCCCTGCTCTTCCTTAAATGTCAATCCGTAAATGATAAACTTTACGTGTTCCAACGTGTCACCTTCAGGATGCCATTTTGGACTCTGTGGAATGTCTTTCAAAGAAAGAACTGTATTAATAAATTCTGTTTGGATATCTGTCATTATTTATTTCTCGTATTAACTCTTTTTATAATTTCAATGTCACTTTCTTTCACATCGTAGTCTTCAGAAATTCTTTTTCTGAAAGACTTAACAGACGAGAACCTTTGAGAAGTTCCTGTCTTTTCTTCAGAACCGTTCATATAGAAGCTATATTCTGTAAAGTATCCTCTTTGACCTGTGTAACCTCTTTTGTAGGAAACTCGTGTTCTGTAGATTTTCATTTCGGTATTTGGTTTCTTATCAATCATTACATACGTAGTATAAGAATAATTTAAACCAATGTCAAGTTATCTTTCGATAAATTGTGACCGATTTCCTTCCAATCTTTCATCGGACGCATCTTCTGTAGATTTATTTTCCAACTGCATCCACTCTCCACTTATATCTTCGTATTCTATACGTCCTGAAACTCTACATACACGGAGTTGATTAAGTGGTCTGTAATTCCAACGAAATGGTAGTAGATTTAGTAGCTTCTGTATCATTTTAGTATTTCCATCCTGTAAATTTACCTCTATACATATCAATATACATAATGTCACCCATCTTAGTATTTTCGAATCTTGTAGGGTCATCAAGGTCTATGGTTCTTGTTACCAAGTCACCGTCTCTGTCATAACCCTGTAGTTTGACTAACCAATCAGGGTCATCGTAGTGGCGCTGTGTTTGCATTGTGGTTACTTCACCAACTCTTACGGGATTAATTGTAGTCCATCTACGTTCAGGCTCATACTCTTTAGCTACAACTTCTACTCGTACCTGTTCCACCTTTCCCATACTACAATCTGTGACAAGAAATATAGTACAAAAAAGCATCGTTCCAATTACCCAAATGAATATTCGTTCAGCTGTCATTTTACTTCCTCTTCCGTCATTACAAGTTCTCTTTTTTCAAGAAATTGAGCGGTCTCAAAGTACCACTGATTCATACTTTCTTCACACGCTTCCACATCTGCTTTACGTTGTTCTCTCGCTCCATCTAAGAAAGATTGTTTTAACATCTTACCGATTTTAGCGTTCACATCATCAGCCACATCTTTATCTAATACTAAGTAAAGAGTGTTCTTAATAAACTTTATTTCTTTATCTGTCATTTTCTTACTCCATTAATCATAATTTTTTACTCTTGCTGCATACAAATCAATTAAAAATGAAACAAACGAGAATGTTAAAATTCCAATGATAATTACCCACCACGGTATATCGAAAAATTTCTCGTTCGAAAAATCACTTATAAAAAGAGTTCCTATTGCCGTTATGATTACTATAGAAAATTTCCATAGTATTGATTCTAAAATACCTAATATTGATTCATTCATATTAATCACTGCTTCTATGTTCCTTATAGTTTTGAAGTAGTTTGTTAATGTTATCTCGTCCTACAGGGTTCGCTGATTGTACAAACCATTCAGGTAGGTCTTTATCGTTATCAATACAGTAGTCAACCAACCATTTAGCGGCGTCATATCCTGACTTGCTTCCACCTAAATCGTGGTCAAATCCAATTTCATAAGGTAGACCTTTGTTATTAATCCAATTAATGAATTGATGATAGGTTTCAACCCACACAACTATGTGAGTTCCTTCATCTTTCTCATACCAAAAATCGGGAGAGTTGGAGAGTAACCAATCGGGAATTCCATAAGGGTCTCTTACATCGTCCAACCAGAGTAATACTTTCATACTGAATCCTTTTCTTCTTTATATTTTTCCCACGCTTCATCTGCTAAATGAATAGCATCTTCTACAGGTAGACTTGATAATCGTTCTACTTGACCATACATTATAAAGTCTTCGTAGTTACTTCCACACCAACTTGATAAAAATCCTGTAACAAATTGGTCTTTAAAATCTTGTTCTTTCATATTATTTCAACGTCTTCATCAAATGTCAGTCTAACACCGTCAGCGATGATAGTTCTGTCATCTACTTGTTCTACATTTTCTGCTTCAATATCAACCCAACCGTGATATTCACCACCGTTTTGTTCTATCTGTACTGTCCATAATTCTTTCATTTCAATATAATTTTATAATATCATAGTTATGGTATTCTTCGTAATACTCTATATCATCTTCTTCAATATAGGTTCTCAGTTGTTTGGGTATATCCCTCTCGGAAAGTTTTAAATACCTCCCCATCGTATCATTCCAAACAAACGTTTCGGGTTCTCCTTTTGGTTTAACTCTTGTAACTTTTAATGCCGTTGGTCTATTCATATTCACAGTCAGGATTATCATTTGAAATTATGAAAGGACTTCCTGAAGTATCAATCTCATTCCGTACTTTCTTGAACCGTAGTCCAACTACTACACCTTTCGGGTCAACGTATCTCATATCATATGTGTCACCGTCTATTACTTCGAATCCTTTCCAAGTCTTAGGTAACTCAGGGCCTTCAAATACTACGGCTACCCGTCCAATACTATCAGTCAAGACTTCCATAGTCTCTTCCATATTGTGACCTGAATAAGAATAAGTCAAGTCATAGTTTGGAGTGTCATTATACTTTCTCATTCTCGGAAATACTTTCGTGTAATCGTAGAACTGAACATCAGGAAAGATATCTAAAATATTCTTACCATCCAAATTTAATTTACTCAAATCAATATCTGAAGTACCATTAAATCTGACAGAGAATTCTTTACCTTTCTTATCCGCTTTCTTTTTGGAACGTTCAATCTCAGTGACCAACCAATTCATAAAGAATTCCTTTTCTTCAAAGAAAAGTTTGGTCTTCTTAACTCGTGCTTTATTGATACGGTTCTTATGGATGTCAATCTTATTACGTCCACTCTCGTTTAAACAAGCCTCAGTACACTCAGGACTTCTCATTGGACATACCTCATACCCACTTCTATTTGCGGGTGCCAGATACAAAATGTAGGTCTCTACGTTGTACTTTTTACCTTTAGATATCTTAGCGGATGAATTGACAGAACCTAAGTAACTTAGTCCTGTCTTTCGTTTAGCGTCTGTAGGATTTTTAAATTCCATTTATTTTGTTCTGTAATTTACTTTAGAGATTTTTTGTCTTTTGTGACTAACAGGGTAGTCAAATTCTTCTTCTGTCACTTCAATTGAACCTGACTGAAGATACTTGTTCCAACGTGGTTCAGACATCTCATTCTTATTGGCTGAACTGTAGAACGGAATACCCTTCTTAGTTGCCAACTTAAGTGCTTCCTGATAGAGTTTCAAGTAGTAACCGTTTCCTCTGAATTCAGGATTAACTTCTGCGTAGTCAACGTTATATCTGTCAACATAGTAGTTTCGAAATCCATCAACATCAGCGTCAGGATTGAAAGCCAACAGATTCATTCTGAAGTACTTGTCACTCATACTTCCATACTTGTTCAACCACTCAGAAGAAACATAAGTAAGGTGCATATAACCAATTTGGTCACCGCTGTCACTGTACAGTTCAACACCGTCAATAATCCATCCGTCACCATCGGAACCTTCATTCTCAATATCAAAGACTTGTTTTACTTTCATTGAATCATTCATTAGTTATCAATCATTACATACGTAACATAAGGATAATTCCAATTAATGTCAAGTACAAATATAAAAAAAAGGGAGAAAATCTCCCTTCCGTTTTAATAATTTACAACTTCTGACATCAAGAGTTGACGGACTGTCAACTTATAGTTCTTATCTCTATCTTGTGTGAGAATAGGATACTTTCTCTTCTTAGTGTCATATCCTTTGATGACCATATAAGTTCCGTTAGCCGTTCGGATACGAGTTCCAACTTCATAATCTGAAGGAATATTTTCAACTTCTCTGTATCGTTCGAAGTCAGTAGCGATTTTCGTCTTGACTTCCCCACCTTGGACAAGAGCAACTTCCATCTTAGTACTATAGTTCTCAGAAGTGTATCGAGAGTTCTTCATCTGAATCTTGACACCGAACTTTTTCTCAACATCTTTGAGTGCGGCTTCGATTTCAGAGTTGATTTCGTTAATTGTTTGACCTGTTATTTCGTTAATCATAGTAAGGGATTAGGTTATCATCATTTATTACATACGTAACATACGGAGATTTCCAATCAATGTCAAGTTTTTTTATTTATTATTTCCAACCATCTGTCAATATATGCCATTGTATATTCATAATCATAGGCTCCATAACTTCCCGTAGCCCACATATCATTTATCTCAACGATAAGAGTTTCACCATAAGATGTAATACCTACATCTATAGTATAAGCAATCGGACAATTATCGTATAAGTTTACAATACTATTAATAACGTCAGGACTCGGAAATGATAACGGATTACCACTGTAGTTCTGACAGGCATATACTTCTCTATTATGAACGAACACTCTCCATTCAGAAACAAAGTCTACCACTTCTGAAACATAGAACATTGTGTCTTGATGTCCATTAAGTGTAATTGTTCTCCATTGGTCTTCTCGGAATACATCTCCCGTGAATCTCTTTACGTCATCTTTTGGTTTTACAAAGATAGGTAGTTCTTGATTCATAACTTCTGAATAATCCATTTCAACTATCTTCCTACCATAGAATGGACTCACTTCATCAGGGTATCCTAAATACTTAGGTATCTCTATTCCTGACTTAACGAATCCGTATTTACAAGACTCTATACTTCCGAATATAACATCTCCATTCTCGTACTTTTCCAAATTCGATTTATCGAAGTCACTGAATAAGTGACAGATATACCCCCTTCCTCTAAGAGTATCGTAAGCGGATGCTACGAATGGAAACAGAAAATGCTTTCCATCTGTTTCAAAAAAGTATTTTCGTTCATATAAATTCATTTAATTAAGTCTTTCTGAATTGCTCTTTGTAATTGTAAACGAATATCAGTATTTAAAATTTTTCTATCAAATTCTTCATAATGGCCACT
>Ga0102926_1000654_pt1 | contig 20334 bp, 20 predicted proteins | sample SalPonR1_A_D2_MG_FD_78173 | JGI IMG/M metagenome (GOLD analysis project Ga0102926, IMG submission 78173) | Salt pond soil microbial communities from South San Francisco under conditions of wetland restoration - Salt Pond MetaG R1_A_D2_MG | ecosystem: Environmental > Aquatic > Marine > Intertidal...
TCTTCCCTTCATCATTAAACTCCAGTGTAACCTCGGGTTGATTATTTCTAGAATCAAAAGAAATATAAGCATCCTTTAATTGTTTTCCAGTTAATCCAGTATAGCTCCATTTTGGAGATTGTTGAACTTGAGCTTCGGAAATGGTTGAAAATAAAATATGACTAGCTTTAACTTGTTTTATTTTTTCATCATCTTCAGAAGGTTGAACCCCTTCTTGAGAGTCTTGATTATTTTCTTGATTTACCATTCTTTCGTCAAGCTTTTTAATAATATGATAACCAAATGGGGTTTGAATTAATTTATCAGTTATCTCGCCTATTTCTAATTCTTCAAAAGCCTGCTCTTCAAAAGCTGGCACCATCTCTCCCTTACTAAACCAACCTAAATCACCACCTTGATCTTTTGAGCCAGGATCTTCTGAGTACTTTTCAGCTAATTTAGAAAAATCTGCATTAGATTTTTGAGCTTCTTTTAAAACTTGCTGAGCCTTTTCTTTAGTTTCTTGATTTGTTTTTTCTATAGATTGTTTTTCTTTATCTGTTAAACCACTTCTTTCTGATTGTTCTTTAAATTCTAAAATTGGCGTTTCTCCAATCATTTCAATAGCAGCATTAGTATCTTTTATACCAGGAAGACTAACTATAATATGTCTATCATCGCCTGACTGGGCTGTTCTAATGTCTGGCTCTGTAACACCAAAAACATTAACCCGCCTTTCTATAACATCCCTAACCCCTTGTATTGCAGTATCTTTTTTCTTATTAGGAATATCACTAGTATCAGTATCATATACAAGTTGGGTTCCGCCCTGCATATCAAGCCCAAGGTGAATTTTTTGCTTAGAAAACCAATTATGACCTGGTAGCCAAGAGGGAACCTGAGGTATATTAATAAGTAATGCTAAAATTGCTAAAATGATAATTGTTATAAAGGTTGTCCAAAATTTATTGTCTTTCATAATTAATTATTAGATATAAAAACGTCCCTGGGGAACGCAAATTTTAATTATTATTTTAATTGTATCAAATTAAAAAAATTAATCAAGGACCAATCTCTTAATAATTTATTCATACTTTGGATAACAACATTTCTTGTATTTTTTGCCAGAGCCACAAGGACAAGGATCGTTTCTACCTATCCTTTTTTTATTATCAACCACCTGGCCTATCGCAGACTTATCCTTTAAGCTAGAACTTTTTTGAGAGCCCTTTATATTAAGTTCTCTTTTTGGTTTTTTAATAGCATCTTTTGCAACCCCTAACTTAAAAACAGAAAAACTAATTTGCTTATTAACAGCATCTAAAAGTTGACTAAATTTTTTATAAGATTCTCTTTTATATTCTACCAAGGGATCTTCTTGACCATAAGCTCTTAAACCTATACCCCCTTTTAGGTTTTCTATAACCTGAAGATGATCAATCCAATAATTATCAATACTTTTTAAAATTAGCCTTCTCATCACCAAAGAAAAAACTTTATTATTATCTAGATCCAGATCCTTACCAGAATCATTTAATTTATCTTTTAATTCTAGTAATTTTTCATTACTAAAATCTTTTAAAAAATTAATGATCTTTTTTCTTATATTTACTAAATTTTCTTTTTTTTGTAGAATTACTTTTATTTCTTTTTTTATATCATCAGAAAGAGGCAATAAATTTTCCATTGTTTCAATAAGCTCTTTTGAATTAACTCCACCAAACTCTTGAGGTTTAATATGAGAATTAACTATATTCTCAATTTCTTTTCCAATTATTTTAAGAATCTCTTGCTGAACCTCTTTTTCGCTCATATCTAAAACCTTTCTTCTTTTACTATAAATTGCTTCTCGATGTTTATTTAAAACATTATCATATTCTAATAAGTGTTTTCTTGTATCAAAATTATAACCTTCTACTTTTTTTTGAGCTGAAGCAATAGAATTAGAAACTATTTTACTTTCAATTGGTTGATCTTCAGGAATATTTAAGGTTTTCATAATAGAAGAAACCCTAGAACCACCAAATATTTTCATTAAATCATCTTCTAATGAAACAAAAAATTGAGAAGAGCCGGGATCACCTTGTCTGCCTGAGCGCCCCCTTAATTGATTGTCTATTCTTCTAGCTTCGTGCCTTTCTGTTCCTATTACATGAAGACCACCTAAATTTTTAACTTTTTCTTGTTCTTTTTTTTCAGGTGGATTACCTCCAAGCACAATATCAACCCCCCTACCCGCCATATTAGTTGCTACAGTTATTGCTCCTAGCTTACCAGCCTGAGCAATAATTTGGCCTTCTTTTTCATGATTAGTAGCATCTAAAACCTTACAAGTTAAGCCAGCCCTACTAAGCATTTCTTTTATAATTCTGTTTTTTTCTATAGCGCCAACTGTTTTTTCTCCTACTGAAAAACCACCTGTACCAATTAAGATAGGTTGGCCTTTTTTATGTCTTTTTTTAACATCGTCAACTATAGCTCTATATTTTGCCTTTTCTGTTCTATAAACCTTATCTGATAATTTTTTTCTAACCAATGGCCTGTTAGTAGGAACAATTACTACTTCTAAGTCATAAATTTTATGGAACTCTTCTGCTTCAGTGGCAGCAGTACCTGTCATACCTGATAATTTATCATAAAATCTAAAATAATTTTGAAAACTAATTGTTGCCATTGTTCTAGATTCTTTTTTAATATCAACGTTTTCCTTGGCTTCAATAGCTTGGTGAACCCCTTCACTATATCTTCTACCTGGCATTAATCGACCTGTAAACTTGTCCACAATTACAACCTCACCAGCCTTAACAATATAATCTCTGTCTTTTTGAAAAAGAGCCTTAGCTTTTAGAGCTGCTTCAATGTGATGAACCAATTCAATATTATTTTTTTGCCAAGGATCTTCTCCCAAGGCATTAGCTAATTTATCAGAACCTTTTTCAGTTAAACTAACAGATCTTGTTTTCTCATCTACTATATAATCTTTTTCTGGAGATAGGGTTTTAACTAAATGGGCAAGCTTATAATAAAGCTCATCTGACTTTTGGGCTGGCGATGAAATGATAAGCGGTGTCCTTGCCTCATCAATCAAAATACTATCAATTTCATCAATAATAGCAAAACTGTGTCCTCTTTGTACTCTTTGCTCCTTGGAATAAACTAAATTATCTCTTAAATAATCAAAACCAAATTGATTATTAGTGCCATAGGTAATATCAGCTTGATAAGCCTGCTTTCTTGAAATTGGCCTAAGATAAGCCTCCTCTACTTTAAAATTACCTAACTCATCTCTTTTTTTATCAATTTCTTCCTTGTCTTTATCCCTTACATTATCTACATATTCTGGATCATAAATAAAAGCCTTATTTTGAACAATACAAGAAATACTAATGCCAAGGGCTTGATAAATTTGCCCCATCCAAACCGTATCTCTTTTTGCTAAATAATCATTCACTGTTATTACGTGGACCCCTTTACCTTCTAAGGCATTTAAAAAAATTGGAGCAGTAGAAGTTAAGGTCTTACCCTCACCTGTTTTCATTTCAGCAATTTTGCCCTGATGTAAAACAATCCCTCCCATTAGCTGGACATCATAATGCCTTTGATTAAGGGTTCTTTTAGAGGCCTCTCTTGCTAGGGCAAAAGCTTGAGGCAAAACTTCGTCTTTTGTTTTTTTACCAGATTGAATTTTTTTTCTTAAATCCCCACTTCTTTCTTTTATTTCCCTTTGGGTTAGTTTTTTATATTTTTCTTCCAAAGCATTAATAGCTTCAACCTGGGGCTGAAGTTTTTCTAATTCTTTTTCATTGGGATCTCCAAAGATTTTAGTTATTTTTTGCAGAATTGACATATTTAATTATATTAACAAATAGCCAAAAATAAACAAGCCTAAAGCTTATTGACAAATCTACTTTTTTTTATTATTATAATAAAAATTATGCTATTTATAAATAAAATAAGAAAGGAGGATTAAAATGAGTAGCGGTATAAGCGATCTTTTTGATTACGGAGCAGAATTAAGTAGCTCAGTTCAATCTAAATCAAAAATCTCCTTAACAGAGCTTTATGAATTTGGTAAATGTTTAACCAAGATCATCGAGTCGAAAAAAGAGAGCAAGGAAAAAAGAAAATGCTTAATGGAGGCCATTAAGACTAAGGGCATTTTGCACGGCACAAGAGGCCTTGAAGATATTGAAATTTTTCTAAAAAAGTTTGAGATTTCAAAGCCTGCAAAAAATCAAGTTATTTCCTGCCTTAGAGAGGTTGAGGAAAAACTGATTAAGCTCTGAACAAAAAACAAAAACTCTTGTATTTTAAAAATTACAAGAGTTTTTTCTTTTAATGTTTAATTATTTTTTTTTGACATTTAGGGCAAAACCTAGCCGTTCTTGAACCTACTTTAACTTTTTCAATTAAAGAAGAACACTGAGGGCACCTTTCTCCGTCTTTGCCATAAACCTTAAGTAATTTAGAAAACTCTCCCTTTTTCCCCTTGGGAGTTCTATAATCTGAAACCGAGGTTCCATTATATTTAATGGCCTGTTTTAAAATTTTTTGAGCTGCATTATAAAGCCTTTTCAACTCTTTTTCAGTTAAATTATTTGCTTTTTTAAGGGGGTGAATTCTTGCCCTAAAAAGAGCTTCATCTGAATAAATGTTTCCTATACCAGCAATAACACCTTGATCCATTATGGCCTTTTTTATGCTTGTTCTTTTTTGTTCTAATCTTTTTTTAAATTCTTTAAAATCAATTTCTAACATCCCTGGACCTAATTCCTTATCAAGATCTTTTTTTATTTCTTTTGTTTTTGCCAGGACTATTTTAGCAAATTTTCTAAGATCAGATAAAGCCATTTGATGGCCATCTTTAAAAAAGAATATAAAATGAATATAGCTATTCATTTTATCACTACTCATTAAGCCCTTAGTTTGACTAACCCAATTACCCTTTTCCTTTTCTTTCCATTTACCATACAAAAGATGACCAGTTAATTTCTGATGGATTAATAAAGAATAATCATTTGATAAAAGAAAAACAATATTTTTGCCTCTTTGTATAATATCTTTTATTTTCTTGTCTTTTATCGTTGACTTAAAATAAGAAAAATCAGCTGGCTTTTTTACCATTTTTTCCCAATCAGTCCAAACCTTTTTAATAGTTTTGCCAACTAGATATTTTTTTAATCCATTAACTGTAGTTTTAACTTCTGGTAATTCTGGCATGATTAAAATTCACCCTTTTTAGCTTTTCTTCTTGCCTTTCTTCTTTTTGATTCTTTGTAACCTTTATATTTTCTAATCTGTCTTCCTAATTCATCTACCACCTTATCTAAACCATCTTGAAGATTGGCTTCTCTTTCTTCAGATCTTATAAGTTTGTTTGGTAACTTTAAATTAACCTCTATTCGAAAGCGTTCATATGTGTTATGAGACTCATTATAACTTAAATCAAGTTTAGCCTCCCAAATATCTACCGCGTATTTATTAAGCTTGTTTAGCTTTTTTCTAATCTCTTCCTTGTCATTAGAGGTAAGTTTAACATTTTGCAAAAAATATTTGAATTCCATAAAATTTATTAATTATTTAGTTTAATAAAATTTAAAATGATAGGGTAAGCTTTTAGCTTACCCTATTTACCCCGGCTTAGATCTCGTTCATTACAATTTTGCCCTTGATTTGCATCAAGACGATGCCTTTGTGCAAGTCAAGAACAGTTGTTTGCCCTTCTTTTTCCATAAGAGCAAACCGCCCTGGAAAAACTAAAACCTTTTTCCAGCCCTTTTTCTTCATTTCAGCCAAGGTGAGTTTTTTTTTCTTTTCTGACATAATTCCTCCTTAATATTATTTTAATTTAAATCAAACTTGCTCCAACCATTTCCAAGGGTACTTTTATATTCATTAAATTTAAAATAGTCGGAGCCACATCTGCTAGTACCCCACTAGGAGTTATATTATACAATTCTGGCATTTTGTCAAGGGGTATAGCTTTTTTAAAATCATTATTAACTATTATAAAAGGGACAGGACTTTTATTATGTTTTTTATCTATCTCACCAGTAATAGGGTCTACCAAAACTTCAGCATTCCCATGGTCAGCAGTTATTAAAAAATGCCAATCTTTTTCCAAGGTCATTTTAGCAATTTCTCCTAAAGCATAATCTAGGTATTCAATTGCCTTGACTGTTGCCTGAAGATCACCAGTGTGAGCTACCATATCAGGGTTGGCAAAATTTAAAACTATAAAAGTATAATCATTACTATCAATTGCCCAAAGAGTTTGATGAAGTAATTCTTCAGCTGACATTTTAGGTTTTTTTGCATAAGAACTAACCTTGGGAGAAGGAATAACAATTCTTCTTTCAAGAGGAAAGGGAGCTTCTCTACCACCATTAAAAAAATAAGTAACGTGAGCATATTTTTCGCTTTCTGCAATATGAGCTTGTTTAAGACCTTTGTCAGATATAACTTTAGCTATTGGATTATTAACCCTTACTGAAGGAAAGGCGACCTTATCAGGTAAGCCTTTTTCATATTCATTCATTGCTACAAAAAATAAATTACTTACCTTTTTTCTTGGAAAACCCTTAAAATCTTTTTTTATAAAACTTTTTGTTATTTCCTTAGCCCTATCACCTCTAAAATTAAAAAATATTAAGCCATCTTTGTCAGATACCTTGGCTTTGGGCTTAGCCTTTTTAGTTATAACTGTTGGCACAAATTCTTCATCATAAATCTTCTTTTCATAAGAAGATTTAACAGCTTTTATTGGATCTTCAAATTCATTTTCAGAAATACCCTTTACCATTGCCAAGTAAGTTGTTTCAATTTTCCCCCAATTTTTATCACGATCCATTGCAAAGGAGCGTCCTGAAATTGTAGCAATTTCGCCTAAACCTAAGCTTTGACACTTATCTATAATCTCTTTTATTTGTTTTAAGCCAGCATTAAAAGCCGTATCTCTACCATCTAAAAAAACATGAATATAAACTTTTTTTAAATCATTTTTTTTAGCCATTTCTAAAAGAGTATATAAATGCAAAACAGAAGAATGAATTCCACCATTAGAGCAAAGCCCCATTAGGTGAAGGGAGGAATCATTTTCTTTAACATGTTTTATAGCTTTTAAAAATTCCTTATTTTTTTGAAATTCTCCTCTTCTTATGGCTCTATTTATTCGTGGAAGCTTTTGCCAAACTATTTGACCAGCCCCTAAATTTAAATGACCCACTTCTGAGTTGCCTGGCTCTCCCCAACCTAAACCAACCGACTCACCAGAGGCCTGAAGGGTAAAGGTGGGAAAATTACGCACCAGTTTATCATAAACTGGCTTTTTAGCTAAAGAAACAGCATTACCCTGACTTGGCGAGGCAATACCAAAGCCATCTAAAATTAAAAGTAAAGCTGGTTTAATTTTTTTATTTGGCATAATTACTTTTTAATTAAAGAATTACCAGTCATAATATCAGGCTTTTTAATTCCAAATATATCTAAGATAGTCGGAGCAACATCACTTAATTTACCTGATTTTTTTAATTTATAATCTTTATCACTAATAATAGCAAAAGGGACAGGATTAGAGGTGTGACGGGTTTCTATTTCTTTTGTTTTGGGATTAATCATTTCTTCCGGACCACCATGATCAGCTGTTACAACAACTATGTATCCCTTTTTTCTCATTTTTTTAGTAAGGTTTTTAACCTTTTTATCTAAAAATGTTAAACCCTTAATTGCTGCCTTAATATCACCAGTGTGACCTAACATATCTCCATTGGGAAAATTCACTGTTATAAACTTATAATCTTTTTCTTTTGTCTTTTTTAAAATAGCTTTAACTATTTCCTCAGCTTTCATAAAAGGAGCTTCCCTATATGACATTACGTTTGGCGAATCAATAAGCAACCTATCTTCTTTAGAAACTGGCTTATCATAACCGCCATTAAAGAAAAAAGTAACATGGGCATATTTTTCAGTTTCTGAAACATATAATTGTTTTATGCCATCTAAAACAACTGGTAAGCTTTGCTTAATTTCAGTAGAGGGATAAGCCACTCTAGCGCCTCCTAAATTAGGCCCAAAATCAGTTAAAGCCACAAAAAATGTATTAGGGAATTTTTTTCTTTTAAAAGTTTTAGGATTCTGTTTTAAAAAATCATCCTGAACAAATGCTTTGGTAAGCTGCCTGGCTCTATCTGAGCGAAGATTTAAGAAAAACATCAAATCACCATCCTCCACCTTAGCTACTGGTTTTTTATTTTTTTCTATTACTGTTGGGGAGATAAACTCATCTGTTTCTTTTCTATTATAACCCTGAAGTATTGCTTCTTTACCTGAATCAGCTTTAAAACCTTTTCCCAAAACCATAAGATCATAAACTTTTTCAATTCTTTCCCAGGTTTTAGTTCTATCCATGGCAAAAAACCTTCCCGCCACACTAGCAATTTTTACCTTAATAGAATGATTATTATTTTTATGATGATTATTCATTTTTGTTTCAAATCTTTCTAAAATTTTAGGAGCTGCATGTTGGCCTGAATCTCTACCATCAGTAAATAAATGTAAATAAACTTCTTTAATATTTTGCTTATCTAAAAAATCTATCATAGCCAACCAATGCTCAGGACAAGAATGAGGGCTGTTATCTTCGGTAATAAGACCCATTAAATGAACTTTTCCTTTTGTTTTTTTTAAGTGTCTTATACCTTCTAAAAAAGCAGGGTTTTTAAAAAACCTGCCATCTTTAATAGTTTTTGAAATATAAACTGCATCATCTAAAACTACTCGACCTGCTCCCAGGTTTAAGTGACCTGCCTCTGAATTGCCAGGCTGCCCTTTGGGCAAGCCTACACATTCTCCATGAGCACAAAGCTTAGTAAAAGAATGAGTCCTTAATGAATCAAAAAATGGTGTATCTGCCCGAGCTATAGCATTCCCCTTACTAGCTGGAGCCAATCCCCAGCCATCCAAAATCATTAAAATTACCTTTTCCTTAATTTTAGATTTATCAAACATAAAATTTTATTATTTTTTATTTAACTCCCTTTCAATCTCTAATAAGCGGTTGTACTTAGCCACTCTTTCCCCTCTATTTGGAGCACCTGCTTTAATAAAGGGAGCATTAGTAGCTACAGCTAAATCAGATATAAAAGAATCATTTGTTTCTCCAGATCTGTGAGATATAACAAAGTCAAAATGATTTTCACTAGCCATTTTTATACATTCCATAGTTTCAGTTAAGGAGCCAATTTGATTTGGTTTAATTAAAATAGAATTACCTGCCCCTTTTTCAAGACCTAGCATTAAACGATCAGTATTGGTTGTAAAAAGATCATCCCCTATTACAAGGAAATCTTTATCAATTTTTTCCATTTTTTGACTAAATTCAACCCAGGCATCCCAATCATCTTCATCAAAGGGATCTTCCATTAAGCAAATTGGATATTTTTTAATCCACCTATCATATATTTTAAGCATTTCTTTTGCTGTTCTTTTTTTAGACTCAAACTTATATTTGCCTGTTTTAGGAATATAAAATTCTGAGGCAGCAATATCTAAACCAAAAAACATATCTTTACCAGCCCTTACTTGGGCGAGGTCAAAAGCTTTAACTAAAAATTCAAAAACATCAAAACTAGAACCAAGTCTAGGGGCAAACCCCCCTTCATAGCCAACCCCAGTACTAAAACCATTGGCTTGTAAAATATTTTTCAAAGCCCAAAAAGTTTCTACTCCCATTTGTAACTTTTTAGCAAAAGTATCTGGTCCAGTTGGAACAAGGCTATGCTCTTGAACATCTAAACCTGCATCTGAATGAGCCCCTCCATTTATTATATTAAAAAGTGGTGTTGGTAATTTAAATTCAATATAAGGCAATGCGTAAGCTTGTCTAATAAACTTATAAAGAGGCAAGTTTTGATCTTTGGCTCCAGCCCTAGCCACTGCCAAAGAAACTCCTAAAATAGCATTAGCTCCAACCTGAGACTTATTTTCTGTTCCATCAAGCTCTATCATATATTTATCTATCACCTTGGGATCTGGCTCTAACCCCTTTACCTCAGGACCAAGTTTTTGATTAACATTAAAAACAGCCCCCTTTACTCCCTTGCCTTTAAATCTTCTATGATTTCTATCTCTTAATTCTAGGGCCTCTCTTTGACCTGTAGAAGCTCCAGAAGGGACAGAAGCATTAGCATAAATGCCATTTTCTAATTCTACTAAAACCTTTAAAGTGGGAATACTCCTGGCGTTTAAAATTTCCTGAGCTGTAATTTTTTTTATCTTTGACATAAGAATTGTATTATTGTTTTAACTTATTAATAGCTAAAAGATAACCCTGAGACAAAAACTTTAAAAGCGAACCCCCGCCAGTTGAAACAAAAATATGATTGTGTTTTTGTTTAGAATAATTAGTTAACTTAAAAAGGGCTGTTACTGTCTCCCCTCCTCCAACCAAAACTTTAGCCTTTGTATTTTTTAAAATAGTATTTGCCAATTCAATGGTTCCTTGGCTAAAATCTTTTTTCTCAAAATAACCCAAAGGACCATTCCATAATATCATTTTAGCATTTTCTAAGATTTTAGAAAAACTTTTAATTGTTTTTTCTCCTATATCATAAAATTTAATTTCTGGAGCCTTGGTTTTAGAAAAATCTATTGGCAAAACAATATTTTTGTTTTTTAAAAGCTTTTTTGATTTTTTAATCATTTCTGGCTCATAAAAAGAATCTTTAATATCTCCCCCCTTGGCCTTAACAAATGTATTAGCTAAACCTCCGCCTAAAAGAATTTTGTCAGCTGAATTGGTTAACTTTTTTATTGTTTTAATTTTAGTGGCTGCTTTAACGCCCCCCATTAAAACAACAAAAGGGTGCTTTGGGGAATTAATAAAAGTATTAATATTTTCAACTTCTTTTTTTAATAAAATTCCAGCAAAACCATTTAAATAATCTAAAACACCATAAACAGAAGCATGTTTTCTATGACTTACCCCAAAAGCATTATTAATAAATATGTCTTTACCATTGGCAAGTTTTTTAGCAAACTCAGGATCATTTTGCTTTTCTCCAGGATAAAACCTTAAATTTTCTAAAAGCAAAATATCACCTAAATCTAACTCTTTTATTTTTTCTTCAACTTTTTCACCAATACAATCATTTATAAATTTAGTTTTGGGTAAATACTTTTTTAAAGAATTATAAACTGGCTTTAAGCTAAAATTATTATTTCTTTTTCCTTTTGGCCTTCCTAAATGACTTATTAAAATAACCTTAGCACCTTGTTTTTTTAAGTATTTTATAGTGGGTAAAGCTTTTTTAATCCTAAAATCATTAACCACCTTACCTTCTTTAATAGGACAATTAAAATCAACCCTTACTAAAACTTTTTTATTTTTTAGGCTTTTAATATCTTTAATTGTTTTCATAACATTAATAATTTATGAGATTAACCAATTATAAGTCTTTTATTACAAACTTTTCAAATATTTTTGATAAGGCTTAACAATTTCCGGATCTTTTTCTTTTATAGCATTTATTAATTGCTTAAAACCATTTTTTGCCACTCTAGCCCTTGGCTCAAGCTCAACACCTTGCTTATAAATCTCTAATCCTTTTTTATAATTTTTTTCTATTACATAGCTTTTTGCTAATTCAAAATAAATTTGCTGTCTTTTAGGAGAATAATTCAGGCCTTTTTCTAAAACCTTTTTAGCATCATCCACGTAACTATCCCTGTATTTAAAAGCTAGGTTATAAATTGTTCCAAGATATAATAAAACCCGAGCATTTTTAGGATAAGTCTTAGCTGATTTTTCATATTCTGAAATAGCAAACTCTGTCATTGGTATTAAAATATCAGGATCTAAATCTTTTTTATTATATTCTTTAGTTAATCTTTTAGCCAACTGTCTTCTAATTTCTAAACTTGTAAAGTTGGGATATTTTAAAGATTTTTTAAAATAATCAAAACCAGTTTTTAAATTTTTTTCCGAAACAGTTGTTGCAAAAGCGCCTAACCTAGACGACCTAAGGGGTTGAAAATTAAAATTATAAATACTTATTATTAAAAATAAAATAGCTAAAACTATAAATACTGGTAAGGGAAAACTGGGTTTTTTAATGTCTTTTTTTATTTTATTATCTTTATCAATTGTTTTACTTTGAGACACAAAATAAACTAAACCCAAGCTTAAATAAAAAACAATTAAAGGTGCTGGTGTATCAAAAACAAAAAGGTTTTGAATAAAATAAGCTAAAAACATTAAAGCCAAAACCAGTCTTTGCCAATTAAAACCATCTTCCTGTTTTAACTTAATATCATTTTTTTTCTTTTTAAATAAAATCCAAAATATAGCTCCAAACATTAAAATATAAATTAAAGTCCCTAAAGCCCCTGACAAAGATAAAAGATCTATTACTTGATTATGAGACTTATCAAACCAAGTAACTGAAACTCCTTTAGTTAAATTCCAGGGATTATAAAATTTATTAAAAACAAGATTATAATTTTCTATCCCCCAACCTAAAACAGGTCGATCCAAAAAGCCTTTTAAGCCAATTTGCCAGGATAAAAGTCTTGCTTTTGAGCCTTTTAGGCTTGTATTAGCCAAGCGCTTAATAGCAACAGGAGAATTTTTAACAAAATTAGAATCTTTTTCCAGCCTTATAAAAACAAAAAAGCCAATTATTAATATTAAAAAAGCTATTATAGAAAATCTTAAAATATTTTTTGTTTTCTTTTGAAATATTAAATAAATTAAAAAACTAACCAAAGCAAAAGCAAAGGCAAGTAAAGAAGCCCTGGTCCCGGTTAAAAGCATTATTGCTAAATTAAACACCAATAAAAATAAAACAATTATTTTATTTAATACCTTTTTTTGCTTTAAAAATAAAAAGCTACCCAAAAATACATGCATCATAGCATAAACCCCTAAAAAATCAGGGTTACCCAAGGTAGAAGACATTCTTTTTAACCCGCCCTTTAATAAAAAGTCTATGCCTAATTTTTGCCCTAAACCATAAAGGCCAACCAAAAAAGAACTAATTAAACTTGCCCATAAGAAAAGCTTCCAATATTTTTCTTTTTTAAAACAACTTATAATAATCAAAAACAATCCATAAAAATGATACATTGTTAAAAGACCAGTCATTCTCTCTTGAGTACTATAAAAGCTTTTATAAAAATTAGCTCCGAATATAGCACTTATTAATAAAACCCCCATAAAAGCAGTTAAAGTAAATACTAAAGGGTTTTTCCAATTTATTGTATATTTTTCTTTATTTTTAGAAAAAAGTCTTAAATATAACCAAAACACCAAAAGTATTTCCACTATTAATTGAAATAAAAGAGCTTTGGAAAAAATATAAGGGTATAAAACACCCTTATAAACAAAAAGCGGTAAAAGTAGAATTGCTACCACTCCCCACTTAATAATATTTAAAATTATAGATTCTTGTTTTACTGACATATTATTATAATACCACGCCTTAACAAAAAAACAAGAGAAGTTTATCCTGCCATTAACATAAAACAAGTAATCAAAACCATAAAATTTAATTTTTAATTAAATTCATCCTATCTAGATTCTTTAAATAAAAAAGCCCTTTTACTTAAAAGGACTTTAATTTAAATTTAATCTATTATTCTATTCTGAAGAAACTCCGTGAAATATTTTAGCTGCTTTTAAAATAGGCTGCATTTCTTGATACATATTAAATATTTTTTCTTCAACTGGACTTAAATTTAGATCTACTTGAATTGAATTTAGTTCTTTTAAAGAAATTATTTTTTCTTTATCTTCCCCATCACATTTATAATTAATTTTTAAAACATTATCTTCTACTTTTATTTCATTAATATGAATATATCCTTTTTCTTTTACAAGGGCCTTGCTTTTTACTTCGCCTGACTCATCCCTATATCCAAGATACAATGTATCAAAACCAAAACTTGTACCATTTTCACTTGAATAAATCATATAACTTAGATCTTTTGACCCCTTAATCCTTTTAGGCTCTGAAGTATAATCTAGGCCAAGTCTTAAAGCCTTTTTATTTAAAACATCATTATAAAACTCTTTTTGTAATTCATCTTTTACATTTATCTCATGTTCATAATTGCCCTCCTCTCTTTCTTTTTCTTGTTTCTTTTTTTCTTTTACTTCTTCCCCATCTAAACTTTTACCCCTAATCTCAATTTCAAGATTTGGAAATTTTTGTTCTAAGATTCCTTTTACTCTATTTTTAGGAGCCAAACCATAATCTCCCGAAGCTTTATCAATTATCATCTTTCCATCTTCAGTATGAATATATCCACCACCAATTACACTTAAGTCTCTGTTATAAAGTTTTTTGGCAAACTTAACTATTTTCCTATGATAGTCTTTTTTTTCAATTGGCAAAGCCATAACATATTCTCTGCCATCATCATCTTGCATATAAACAAACTTATGTGACTTTTCTGGAGAACCAAGCTTTACAATAACCTTAGATTCTAATATATCTTCTGGAATTTCTTTTAAAACCCTCATATTTTCAATTAATTCTTCTTGGTTTTTTGGTTTTTTATAAAATTTTTCTAAGTTTTTTTCTATCTTCATAATTTAGCTTAATTTATTAAATTAAATATAATTCTATTTTTATATTTTTTTAAAGACTTGTCAAATAAAAGCATCTTTAAATAAAAAACAGAGGACGCTTTTTTGCGTCCTCTTTTTTCTTTAATCCTTGGCCTTATGGGCTTTGGACTTTTTAAGATCAAGCACGTGTGTTTTACCACACTTAGCACAATCAAAATGTTCAAAGCCTAACTCTTCATCTGTATAAAGATGATAAGAGTTATAAGTTTGGCAATGTGGGCATTTTTCAACTTTTTTGCCCAAAAGAATTTTACTTCTAGCCTTACCAACAATGCCTAACTTATCTAAGGCCTTTTTAAGGTCTTTTCTTAAAAGATAAACCTTATTAATTAGCTTTTCCATTATTACCCCCTCTTATTTCTTATTTTCTTTTCTAAGCCTTTTTTTATCAATCAAAATTGTTTTAGGTGGCTTAACCCAAACTTCAAGACCGTTGCTGGTCAAACATTTAAAATGCCAACCATCTTCTTTAAGAAATTGGGTAAAGGATTTCATAACAATCTCCTTTTTTGATTTGTAAAGAATTTTATTTACTAATAACTTAGCACTTTTGTAAAAAACGTCAAGCTTAATTTTACCCAATAATATAAAAAGAAGAGGACGCTTTTGCGTCCTCTTTTCTTAAAACTTCTTAAAAGCCTACAGTATGCCTTTTGCCACAGTTAGAGCATTTAAAGCCCTGCCAATTATGCTTTGAGCTATAATACTCAGTATAACAATTATAAGTATGACAATGTGGACATTTTTTAATATCTTCTCCCAATAAAAATCTTTTTCTAGCCTTTCCAATAATACCAGCCTTATCCAATCCTTTATCAAGCTTTTTTATTAGAACAAGAACTTCTTCCAGGGCATCCATTTCAATCACCTCCTCTTTATTTTAATTTGTCTCTTCTTCTTTCCTAACAATCAAGATTAAGTCTCTTTCCTTGCTCCAAACTTCAAAAAACATTAAATATGAACCTCTGTATTTCCATCCTCTACTTTGAAGCCATTCTTTGGTATAACGGTCTTTCATAATAACCCCCTTTTTAAATTTCCCCCTTATTTTTAAAGAATCTTATTTACCAATAACTTAACACTTTTTTAAAAAACGTCAAGTTTAATTTTTTTTAAAAAATAAATTAAATTTATTGACATTTAGCTTAAATATAAATAAAATATTAAATTAAAATTAAAAAAGAGGACTTTTTGTCCTCTTTTGTTTATTGTTAAAAACTATTTTTTATCATAAAACCTTATATGATTCCGGCCACAATTAGAACATTGAAACCTTTCCCAATTTTCTTTCTTATTATAATATTTGGAATAACAATTATAAGTTTTACAATATGGACAAGTTATTATTTCTTCTCCCAGCATAAGCTTTTCTCTAGCCTTACCGACCATACCTGCTTCATCTAAAACTTTTTCAAATTCTTTGATAACAGTTTTTATTTCTTCTAAATTATCCATTTTATCCTCCTTTTAAATTTTTTTTATAAAAAGATCAATTTTTCAAATAATAACATAAAAATTTTAAAAAAACAACCCCTTATTAATTGACATTTAGCTTAAATAGAAATAAAATAAAATATATAATTATTTTTAATAACTTTAGTTATATACCTTATCACTTGGTTTAAATAAAAATGGCAATAAAAATTCTAAGAATTAATACAAAATATAAAGGCAGTGGGGCAGAAAAAACAGCTAAGACCTTAAATAGGGCCCTAAACGAGCTTGAAAATATTAAAAGCTTTTTTGCTTACGCTCGGGGTAAGAAAAACAATAAAATAAACTTTCTTCGCTTTGGTTTACCACACGAACCCTATATCCATGGCTTCTTGTCTAGAGTATTTGGCATTGAAGGGTATGGTAGTCACTTTTCAAGCCAAAGGCTTTTAAAATATATTAAAAAAAATAATTTTGACATTGTTCACCTCCACAATATTCATAGCTTTTGTTTGAGCTTTTCTTTTTTTAAAAAACTAAAACAACTAAACATCCCAGTTGTTTGGACTTTTCATGATCTTTGGCCCATTACAGGATCTTGCTTTTATCCAAATAATTGCAAAAAATGGCAAACAGGTTGTAAAAATTGTCCTGACAAAAAACGGCCACCTAGATCTTTAATAAGCTCATCAAGCTTTATGTGGCATAAAAAAAGAAACATTTTTTCTAAAAACTGGTCCTTAAAGATAGTTACCCCTTCAAAATGGTTAAAAAAGCAAGTTCAGAAATCTTTTTTTAAAAACAAACAAATTAAAGTAATCCCTAATGCTATAAACACAGATCTTTTTAAGCCAAGAAACAAAGAAAGGTTAAAAAAAGAATTTAATATTCCTCAAAATAAAAAAGTAGTTCTTTTTGTTGCCAGCGATCTTTCTAAAAAAAGAAAAGGTATTAAATACTTTTTAAATTCTCTCCCCCTTATAAAAGCAAAAAACTGGATGGTTTTAACAATAGGTAAAAAAATTAATAAAAATAAATTCCCAAAAAATATATCTTTATTACAAAAGGGTCATATTGGAGATAGAAAAAAGTTAGCTAAACTATATAGCCTTTCAGATTTATTTGTAGCCACCCCTTTAGCTGAAATTTTTGGCAGAACAACAACCGAAGCCCTTGCTAGCGGCGTCCCGGTAGTGGGATTTAAAACAGGCGGAGTTTTAGAGCAAGTTGAAAAAGATTGTGGTATTTTGGTTAATAAAAAAGATACCCCTGCTTTAGCCTCTGCCATAAGTGAACTTTTAAATAATGAAAATAAAAGAAAAATAATATCTAAAAAAGCAAGAAAAAAAGCGATTCAAAACTACTCTATACCAAAATTTAGAGATAATTATTTAAATTTTTATAAAAAAATAATTAAAAATGAGGAAGAAAAATAAAGCATTAAAATCCAGGCTTCAGGTTTCAAAAAATCATTATTTTGAAAATAATTACGATGATTTAAAAAGATTCGCAAGTTATTGGCATCAAATAAATCATATCATTAAATTAAATCCAGACAATATTCTAGAAATAGGACCTGGCAATGGTTTTATTTCTGATTATTTAAAAAAAAGAGATTTTAATATAAAAACATTAGATATAGATAAAGACCTTAAACCAGATAAGCTAGGCTCAGTTCTTAATATACCTTTTGATAAAAACTCTTTTTCGTTAGTAGCCTGCTTTGAGTTACTTGAACATATCCCTTATAAAAAAATACCCAAGGCTTTAAAAGAAATACAAAGAGTAACTAAAAAATACGTTGTTATATCAATTCCAGACATTAATACTGTTTTGGGTGTTTATTTAAATATCCCTAAGATAGGTATTATAAAAAAGCTTATCCCCCTCCCTTTTATTAAAAAGGGTAAACATAAATTTGATGGTGAACATTATTGGGAAACAGGAGCTAAAAACTACAAGCTTAAAGATTTTAAAAATAAATTAAAAAAAGCAAATCTTACAATTATTAAAACATACAGAATATTTGAGCATCCTTTTCATAGAATCTTTGTTTTAAAAAAGAAATAATATTTAAAACCTATAATAATTAAAAAATACAATGACAAAAATTAAAATACTTTTAAAATTAATATTTATGCCTTTATTTTTAAAAAAGGTAAAACTTGCCCTTAAAAAAAGAAAAGGTAATTTTTCTTTAGATGAAGAAATAAATTTCATCTTTAATTGGGAATACAAGCTTTTTAACCTCAATCCCAGTATTTCAATAAAACCCATGCAAAAGAAAAAAGAAGCAACTCTTTTTCTAGAAGAAGTTAAAAAAATAAACCCAAGAATTATATGCGAAGTTGGTTCGGGAAGAGGAGGAATGCTTTATCTTTTTTCACGCATAGCTAATAAAAATGCCCAAATCATAAGCATTGATATACCCAAAAGCTATCTTTTAAAAAACTACCTAGACCTAAAAGACTTTCTATATAATAACCTTATAAAAGAAAACCAAACAATATACCCCATTAAGGCTGACTCTCACAAAAAAGAAACCTTAAATAAATTAAAACAAATTCTAAACAATAAAAAAATAGACCTTTTATTTATAGATGGAGACCACAGTTACAAAGGAGTTAAAAAAGATTTTCAATTATATAGCCCCCTAGTTAAGAAAAACGGCATTATAGCTTTTCACGACATTGTTCCAAATAAAAATGATAAAAACAATAATGTTTATAAATTTTGGAAAGAAATAAAAAAAGAAAAAGAAAACTTTAAAGAAATTATTGAAAACCCAAGACAAAAGGGTATGGGCATAGGACTTATTTATAAAAAATAAATGCTTAGCAAAAAACAAAATAGAATCTGACCCTAAATTAAAAAAAATAACCGCCCACCTAACCATTAAAAAAGCACCGATCCACAAAGAAATATAAATAAAATTTAACCCTAAAATCAAAAAAGCGGTGAACCCCTAAGGTAAACTAAAATCTAAGTTCCCGCACAAATCTTCGACCATACCATTTCAATACAAAAAACAATATCTAATTATAAAAGAGGACAAAAATAAATTTGTCCTCTTTTTTATTTATCAATAAAGTTTAAAACCAACCATTCAACTTCCTATTAATTTCTGCCGCCCTGCATTCCTTTTTGTTGCTGGCCTTGTCCTGTTGTATCTGACTCTGGTTTTTCACTCCCGGACTCTTGTTGCTGTTCCATGTTGCCCTGGTCTAATTCTTGTTGGCCTTGTCCTTTTTGTTGATCTTGGCCCTCTTGCTTTTGACCTTCTTGCTTGTTTTGGCCTTCTTTATTTTGACCCTGAGCTTGATTTTGGTCCTGTACTTTTGGACCTAGGCCTTGTTTTTCTCTTATCCTCTCTCGTATTTGAGTTCGTATTTTCTCAGGCATTTTATTAATTTGGCCATCCATTTTATTTCGGAAATTTTCTTTTTGCTCGTTTCCTTGAACCCTTTCAATAGCATTTTCCAAGCCAGTTCCAGAGTTAACTATAGCCATCATAACTCCTTGTTGGGCTTCTTTGGGAGTTCTTTCCAATACGCTAGCCAATACTTCTTGCTGGCGAAGGGAATTATCTTTCATTTTCTCAACAAGGTTCTCAATGTCTTTGCCCTTATTTAAATCTCTCTCTTGATCTTTTTCCTGAACTTCCTCCCTTGCCTTTTCCATGTTTTGCAATGCTTTTTCAAAATTCTTTTGAAAACGTTGAGCATATTTTTCAGCTAATTCATATTTTTCTCTCATTTGTAGTTGCTTAATTACCAAAGCGTCTTGATTGGCAAAACGAAGTTGCAATTCTGCTTTATTTACTAAATTGTTAGCAAATAAAAGTTGGATACTTCTTCCCCAGCTTTTCAAAAAATGAAAAGGTGAATCAGGCAAAATTCCAGAATCAGACACCTCGCCAATAGACACGGGCAAAAGCCTCCCAATAGCTTGCTCTTGAGCTTGAATAGCTACAGGAGCAAATATTAATCCTATAACAGCAAGGCCAATGAAAATAATAAATAATTTGTTTGTCATAAAATCATTAATTAAACTTATTTAAATATACGGCCTTTAAAATTATCATATTACTTATATGTTAACACTTCATAAAAAACTTAACAAGCAAGCTATATTATTTTAAAGACTAAAAGCTATCTGGCCTTTTTTTGTTATATTGAATTTTCTTATAAGTTATCCACATAGTAATACTTATTGACACCCAATAACACTTGGATTAAAATAATAATATAAGAAACTTATTATTTTTTTATGAATAAAATTGAACCAGGTAA
>Ga0102926_1000655_pt1 | contig 20317 bp, 19 predicted proteins | sample SalPonR1_A_D2_MG_FD_78173 | JGI IMG/M metagenome (GOLD analysis project Ga0102926, IMG submission 78173) | Salt pond soil microbial communities from South San Francisco under conditions of wetland restoration - Salt Pond MetaG R1_A_D2_MG | ecosystem: Environmental > Aquatic > Marine > Intertidal...
AAAATCGAAGGGGCAGTTGTTGTCGAGCACGATATTGCAGGGCGTGCTGTTGAGGTTGAAAGATGCGACCTTCACGCTTTTTTCCTCGTTTGACCAGCGCAATCCGGCATTCACCGCCCAGTGTTCGTTCAGCGCGTAATCCGCTGCCGCGAAGACACCGAAGGTCTGGGTATTCTGCTGGCCGCCACCGTCCTGCGTGGCAAGAGCGCGACCATTGTCGCTGAACTCTCCGAGAAACAGCCGGCGATCGTGATACGAGAGCTCCCCCTTGAACTGGTATAGTCCCACCGTGATATCCGTGCGGTCGGCAAAGCGCCCGCTATAGCGCAGTTCGTTGCTCCACTGCATCGCGTCTACCCAGCCGGGTGAATGGAACAGAAACACCGGTTGGCCATCGATATCGCTCATGCCCACGGATTCGGACTGCTGCCAACCGAAAATATGCGTAACGGTACCGTCGCCGAGGGCAACGTTGCGATCCCACTGCAGTGTCACCAGATCGGTGGAGACGTCCTGGTATCCCTTTTCATCAATGGAAAAATGCAGGCTATCGCGCGGGTTGTTTACGGGCGTTCCCGGAAAACCCGATCCATTGGTATGGGACTGCGTTGCCGGACCATCACCCTCGATGTCCGTGTTCTGATAGAACAGGGTGACCGTCGTATCGGCGTCCGGTGTCCACTCCAGAGTGCCGCGCAGCATGCGCTGGGTGATGGCACCGACGTCCTCGCCGTCGAAGTCGTTTCTGAAGTAGCCTTCGTCATCGTTGTAATATGCCGAAAAGCGGCCGCTCAGGGTGTCCGTGATCGGGCCGCTGACGCCCGCCATGAGGTAGCGGTTCAGGCCGCCGTCGCCACCTCCTTCGAGGGCGCTGCGAACATCGACTTCCAGCGCGTCACCGGGCCTGCGCGTCTGCAGCAGCAGCGCGCCACCGGTGACGTTGCGACCGAACAGCACACCCTGGGGACCGCGCAGGACTTCGACGCTGGCGAGGTCGAACACATCGAAAATCATGTCGTTGTTCACGGCCAGGTAAACGCCGTTGACAAAGAGACCCACAGTGGGATCGATAGAGGGAATGGAACTGTTGATGCCAAGGCCGCGGATGGAAAAGTTTGCCGTGCCGCGGCGGGTGCCCACGTCATCGAGGATCACATTCGGCAGGCCCGTGGTGAACTGGGTGAGATCACGGATACGCAGGGCGTCTATCTGCGCGCCGCTGAAGGCGGTGATGGCCACCGGCGCATCGATTGGTGCCTCACGGCGCTTGCGCGCCGTGACGACAATCTCCTCCAGCATCGACGGCGCCGTGGAGGCCAGGACCTGGTTTGCCGGCACTAGCGCCAATGCCATCAGGCTTGACGCAACGGCAGCGCTTCTGGCCTGCAGGAGAACGGAGGTGGCGGCGGTAGTAAGCCGGCCATGTCTGGAAGAATGCATCGATCTACGCCCCATCGCTGGATTGCCGAGGACGGCACCACTGACAGCGGTGCCGGCGGGGCGTATTAAGTCAGCAGACGCAGGAGCCTGTCAACCAAAAACCTTGCTTATAGTTAACAGGGGTGGTGACCCGGGGCTCACACGCGCTCGACGATTGTGGTGATGCCCTGGCCAAGACCTATGCACATGGTCGAGATCCCCAGCGACAGGTCGCGATCCTGCATGACCGTCAACAGAGAGCCGGTGATGCGGGTTCCGGAGCAGCCGAAGGGATGACCCAGGGCAATGGCGCCACCGTGGACGTTCACCTTGTTCTCCATGTCATCGAGCAGATCGAGATCCTTGAGCACGGGTAAGGCCTGTGCCGCGAAGGCCTCGTTCAGCTCCACCATATCGATATCGGCGATCGACAGGCCGCTGCGCTTGAGCGCTTTCTTGGTTGACGGAACCGGGCCGTAGCCCATGATGGAGGGATCAACGCCCGCCAGGGTCATGCTGCGAATACGCGCAACGGGCGCCATGCCCAGTGCCTGAGCGCGCTCCGCCGACATGACGAGCATGGCCGATGCGCCGTCCGAGATCTGCGAGGAAGTGCCCGCAGTGACGCTGCCCTGGGGGTTGAAGGCGGGTGCCAGGCTGGCGAGGCCTTCCAGGGTGGTATCGGGACGTATGGTTTCGTCGCGCTCGACCAGCGTGAGCGCACCGTGGCCGTCGTGGCCCTCTACTGGAATGATTTCCCGTGCGAACTTGCCGTCAATGGTCGCCTTGTGCGCCAGCTGGTGCGAGCGCAGCCCCAGCTTGTCCTGATCTTCGCGGCTGATGCCGTGCATCATGCCGAGGTATTCGGCGGTCATTCCCATCATGCCCGCCGCCTTGGCCACGTTAAGCCCCATGCGCGGGTTCATGTCGACGTCGTCCATCATGGGGAGGTGGCCAAGGTGCTCAACGCCGCCGACGAGATAGACGTCCCCAATGCCAGCCATGATGTTGGCGGCGGCGGTGTGCAGCGCCGACATGGAGGAGCCGCACAGGCGATTGACCGTCTGTGCGGGCACACTGAAGGGCAGCTGTGCGCGCAGTACGATGTTGCGCGCGAGGTTCATGCCCTGCTCGCCCCGCTGCAGCACGCAGCCCCATATCAGGTCGTCAATTTCCACCTGATCCAGCTTGTCGTTGCGCGCCAGCAGACCACGGATCACCGCAACGGACAGGTCGTCCGCGCGGACGTTGCGAAAGCAGCCGTTTTTCGATCGCCCCATGGGACTGCGGGCGAAGTCGACAATCACGGCGTCTCTTGAATTCATGCTCACGATAATTCTCCCTTGATGCCCGCGTTTCAGTAGTAGGTAGTGCCGTCGGCGAGCTTTGCGCGCATGCCTTCGGTGAGCTCATAGGTCTTGCCGAGGTCACTGAACTTTTCCGAGGCCGCGGCGATGCTGTCCATGCCAACGCTGTCCATCCAGCGGAAGATGCCGCCACGGAAGGGCGGGAAACCGAGACCGTAAATGAGCGCCATGTCTGCTTCTGCGGGCGTACCGACAATGTCTTCCTCGAGGCAGCGGGCCATTTCCGTTGCCATCGGCAGCATCATGCGCATGATGATAGCGTCCGCCTCGAACTCGCGGCGCTCGCCTGCAACCTCGCTGATCAGCGTGTATGCGGTATCGCTGGCTTCTTTCGTTGGTTTGCCGCGCTTGTCGGTGCCGTGATCGTAGAAGCCCTTGCCGTTTTTCTGTCCGTAACGGTCGTTCTCGTACATCACCTCCGTGGCGGTCTTGAAATCCAGCTGCATGCGGTCGGGAAAGCCCTCGGCCATGACGCCGGCCGCGTGTACGCCCGTATCGATACCCACGACATCCATCAGATAGGCCGGCCCCATCGGCCAGCCCCAGCGCTGCATGACTTTATCTACGGCCTGGAAGTCGGCGCCGTCGCGCACCAGCTTGGAAAAGCCGTCGAAGTAGGGGAACAGCACACGGTTGACCAGAAACCCCGGGCAGTCTCTGACCACCACTGGCTTTTTGCCCATTTGCCGAGCAAACGCAACGGTGCGGGCAATGGCGGCATCCGAGGTCTGTTCGCCGCGGATTACCTCTACCAGCGGCATGGCGTGGACGGGGTTGAAGAAGTGCATGCCGCAGAAATTCTCCGGCCGCTTCAGAGCCTCTGCGAGCGAGGTGATGGAAATGGTCGAGGTGTTCGAGGTCAGGACCGTATCGTCGGTGACCGTCTGCTCCACCTCGGCCAGCACGCTGTGCTTGACCTTCGCATTCTCGACCACTGCTTCGACCACGATATCCACGTCATCAAAGCCCTCGTAACTGAGGACCGGATCGATACTGTTGAGAACGCCCGCCATTTTCTCGGCTGTCATGCGTCCGCGATTGACGCGCTTTGACAGCAGCTTGCCCGCCTCGGAAAGTCCCAGATCCAGCCCTTCCTGGTTGATATCCTTCATGCGGATAGGTACGCCCTTGTAGGCGGACTGATAGGCAATGCCGCCGCCCATGATGCCGGCGCCCAGGACCGCGGCGCGTTCTACCTTGCTGTCTGCCTGCTTTTCCCAGCCCTTGGCCTTTTTTGCCAGCAGCTGGTCGCCGAGGAAGACGCCAACAAGTGCCGCCGCCGCAGAGGTCATGGCGAGCTCCACAAAGCCTTCGGCCTCTACGGCCAGCGCGCCTTCCAGATCCTTGCCGCGCGCCTTCTCAATGACATCTACCACCTTTATGGGTGCGGGATAATTCTTGCCCGCCTGCTGCGCGACCATGGCCTTCATCGTGAAAAACGCCATTGTCGCTTCGGTATCGTTCATCGGCAGCGGGCGGCTCTTGGCCTGGCGCCGGCTGGTGTAGTCCAGCTTGCCGTCCACAGCGCTGTGCAGAACGCTCAGGGCGACATCGCGCAGCTCTGCGTGTGCAGCGACGGCATCCACGGCGCCCGCCTTCAGGGCTGCTTCGCCACTCTGCTCCTGTCCCGTGGTAATCCAGGTCACGGCCTCATCCACGCCGATCATGCGCGGAAGCCGGACGGTGCCACCCCAGCTGGGCAGAATGCCGAGCTTGGTTTCCGGCAGGCCGATCTTCGCCTGTTCGCTCATAACGCGAAAATCGCAGGCCAGGCAGACTTCCAGGCCGCCGCCCATGGCGTAGCCGTTGATTGCGACACAGGTGGGGAAGGGCAGGTTCTGCAGCCGGTTGAAATTGCCGTTGTTGACCGCGGTAAATTTGAGAATCTCGTCCTTGCCCGCCCCGAACATGGCGGTGAACTCGGTGATATCTGCGCCGACGATGAACACGGGCTTGCCGCTGGTGACCAGCAGGCCTTTAAGGTCCTGTTCCTTGTCAATGGCGTCCAGGGCGGCGGTCAGGTCGCTGACGGTGGCATTGTTGAACTTGTTGACTGACTCGCCCTTCAGGTCGAAATGCAGTTCGGCAATATCGCCGTCCAGTCGCTTAACGGTCAGTGCATCACTCTGGTAAATCATGAGCAGGTCCTGTCGCAGGTTCTATTTATGCCGACCCATGGCATGGCCGGCGGAAAGAGGCATGGCGCACAGTGTAGCGATTTACCTGTCGCCTGTGAATTTGTTGCTGCGCACTGGCCGCCGTCCCGGCAAAGGCGGACTGTCGTAGGAGATCTCAGGCGCCGCGAGTCGTGAGAAGCAGGGCTTCCATCAGTGCTTTCTGCGCGTGCAGCCGGTTTTCCGCCTCCTCCCAGATCACACTGTCCTCTGCATCCATCAGGCCGGCGCTGATTTCCTCGCCGCGGTGTGCTGGCAGGCAGTGCAGATAAAGCGCATCGCTGGCGGCATGGCTCATGAGTTCGGCGTTGACCTGATAGGGCGTGAAACGTTCGATGCGGGCCGCCTGTTCGTCTTCCTGCCCCATGGACGCCCACACGTCGGTGACAACGAGATCGGCTCCGCGAACGGCATGCACAGGTTCGTGCAGCAGCTCTACGCGGTCGCGGTTTGCCTCAAGAAGGTCACTGCGCGGTTCGTAACCCGGTGGGCAGGCAATACGCAGCGAAAAATCGAACTGGCGTGCGGCGTTGATATAGGACTGGCACATGTTGTTGCCGTCGCCAACCCAGCACACGCTGCGTCCGGCAATGCTGCCGCGGCGCTCTATCCATGTCTGCATGTCAGCCAGTAGCTGACAGGGGTGGAAATCGTCAGTGAGTGCATTGATGACCGGCACTGAGGAGTGAGCGGCAAAGCGCTCGACGATGTCGTGGCCAAAGGTGCGGATCATGACGAGGTCGACCATTGATGAGATTACCCGCGCCGAGTCCTCGATCGGCTCGCCGCGACCGAGCTGCGTATCCTGCGGCGAGAGGAACATTGCCTTGCCGCCCAGCTGTGCAATGCCCGCCTCGAAGGATACGCGCGTGCGCGTAGAGGACTTGGCGAACACCATGGCCAGCACGCTGCCCGGGAAACGTCGCTGGTCAACACCTTCCCGGCGCTCCCGTTTCATGTCGATAGCGCGCTCGATAATTCGCATTAGATCTGCCGGTGAGAAATCCAGCAGCGTGAGAAAGTGTTGTTTCGCCATGCTCATCAGCCTTCCCTGGCAGCTTGTGCGTTATGAAATGCCCGGATCACGCGCCCGACGCCGGCGCCGAGGGTGTCTGCCTGTTCATCGCTCATGATCAGTGGCGGCAGAAGGCGCACGGTGTTGCCGGCGGTGACATTCAGCAGTATCTGTGCATCCAGCGCGTGCTGCATGATGTCGGCGCAGGGCTTTGCCAGCTCAATGCCGAGCATCAGTCCACGACCGCGCAGATCGACAATAGAACCATCGCCCGCTTCGGCGAGCAGCGCCGCGCGCACGCGATCACCGAGGTGGGTGGCTCTATCGTAAAGGCCCTCGTTCTCCAACGTATCCACCACGGCCTGGGCGGCGGCGCAGGCGAGCGGGTTGCCGCCGTAGGTGGAGCCGTGGTGTCCGGCCGCAAAAATACCCGCCGCAGGACCCTGTGCCAGGCAGGCGCCGATGGGAACGCCGTTACCCAGCCCCTTGGCAGTCGTCACCACATCGGGCAGAAGATTCAATCCCTGGTAGGCAAAGAAGTGCCCGGTGCGGCCGTTTCCGCTTTGGACCTCGTCAAACATCAGAAGCCAGCCCTGCTCGCTGCAGAATTGCCGCAGCGCATGCAGGTATTCGCTGTCCAGGGGGCGGATGCCGCCCTCGCCCTGAATGGGCTCCAGCAGCACAGCGACCACATTTGGATTAGTGCTCGCGATAGTATTTACCGCCTCCATATCGTTGCGCGGGGCGCGGACAAAGCCGGCAACGAGCGGTTCAAAACCGGCCTGGATGCGGCGATTGCCCGTGGCGCTCAGCGTTGCCAGCGTCCGGCCATGGAACGCGTCCTCGAGCACAACGATTTCCGGCTGTTCAATGGCCCGCTGGTGGCCGTAAAGGCGTGCCAGTTTGATTGCCGCCTCGTTGGCCTCGGCGCCGGAGTTGCAGAAAAATGCGCGCTGCATGCCAGTGACCCGGGTCAGCGTATCTGCCAGCCGTTCCTGCGCCGCGATATGGTAGTAGTTGGAGGTATGCAGGAGGCGCCCTGCCTGTTCGCGTATGGCTTCGGTCACGGCAGGATGGGAATGACCCAGGTTTGTTACCGCGATACCCGACAGACCATCCAGGTAGCGTGTGTCATGCGTGTCATACAGATAGGCCCCCTCGCCATGCCTGAAGGTCACGGGTAACGGGGCGTAAGTGGCCATCAGGGCGCTCATGCGGCTTGCTCATCTCCGGGTGGGCGGGCTGTTTTGTCCCGCGCAGAACTGAAGACGGCAGCGCAATGGCTGCCGTAAGGCCTTGAATATAGCGACAACCGCCTGCATTGACAATCATACGGCAGGGTTGTCTGTTGCGGTGGCACGGAAACTGACGCGACATCCGAACAATAACCGACTAAAATAGTCGGCGATATGCGCCAGCGCGCCACGGCGCATCGATTCATGAGCAATGAGGATGAGGATCAAAGATGGATATCATGGACCAGATCAAGGAGCAGGTTGAAGGCAACACCATCCTGCTTTACATGAAGGGATCGCCTAACCAGCCCCAGTGTGGCTTTTCAGCTCGCACGGTTCAGGCTTTGATGGCGTGCGGCGAAAAGTTTGCATACGTGGATGTGCTGGCAAATCAGGATATCCGCAGTCATCTGCCCAAATACGGCAACTGGCCAACGTTTCCGCAGCTGTGGGTGAAAGGCGAGCTGATTGGCGGGTGCGATATCGTCGCGGAAATGCACGATAGTGGTGAACTGGAGACTCTGATCAAGGACGCGGCGGCCTCACAGGAAGTTTCCTGATGGGGGCAAATCCCGGTGGCATCTGACGCCACCGGGACAGAGGCTTATACTGGTTTGACGGTTCTGGTCGCGGTTTGCAGATAGTTCTGCAGCCCAAGACGCTCGATCAACCCCACCTGGGTTTCCAGCCAGTCGATGTGTTCCTCCTCCGAGGCCAGGATGCTAGCCACGAGATCGCGAGACGGATAGTCGCCGACGCTCTCACAGTAGGCCACGGCTGCCTTCAGGTCGCGGTGGGCTATCTCCTCGAGTTTCAGATCACAGTCGATCATTTCAGGGACATTTTCGCCAATCAGCAATTTGCCGAGATCCTGCAGGTTTGGCAGTCCTTCCAGGTAGAGAATGCGCTCCACCAGCTGGTCGGCGTGCTTCATCTCATCGATGGATTCGTGGTATTCGTGCTCCGCCAGCTCGGTCAGACCCCAGTCTTTGTACATTTTTGCGTGCAGGAAATACTGGTTGATGGCGACCAGTTCGTTTCCGAGAATACGGTTCAGGTGTTCAATGACGGTTTTATCGCCTTTCATGCGTTGGCTCCTGTGAGGGCAGTATAGCGCGGGCAGTGCGCCTGCGACCGGGTGCTGTGAAATGACGTGGAAGTGTAACGGGATAGGGAATCGGGCGCCAGCGCAGGCACTTTCCCGAAGGGGTAATGAGTACCGGGCGGCCTGGGCCCCGGCGACAGTCTTGCTTTTTGTTACGCAGTAGCCCAGCTGTCCGCAGGGTAGAACAGAGACGTGGCGTGTATTGAGTCCCCGGATGCAAGGCTTTCTGTCAGGACTGCAGCGGCTGCTTCGCTACACTGACCGCACTGACCGGCCACTCCAAGTGCGTCCTGAAGACAACTGAGTGAAGAGGCTCCTTCGCGAACCGCATGGCGGATCTGGTTATCGGTGATACCGTTGCAGAGGCAGATAAACATGACGGCTCCAGCGCAGATTGAGTGTTCTTGATGATTAAGGTAGTGCAAATGAGAATTATTGTCAACACCTTGGTTGCGGCGGATGCAGGCGGAGCTGGCACTGCCGCACTGGGTTATACTGCCGTCATCGCGGGCGGCTCGTTCAGGGGCGGCAGAGCTTTATGAGGATCGAGGAATACATGCGCGCCGTCGGGGTGGCGGCCCGTCGCGCATCCCGACATATTGCGGTAGCGTCAACCGGGCAGCGCAATGCGGCGTTACTCGCAATACGCGACGCCCTCGCTGCAGATCGCGAGTCCATTGCAAGTGCCAACGCAGAGGATCTGGCGGCAGCGCAAGCTGCGGGCCTATCGTCGGATCTGTGTGATCGGCTTGCCCTGACCCCAGCGCGCATCGACGCCATGATGCTGGGTCTCGAGGCCGTTGCCATGCTGCCTGATCCTGTCGGCGAAATCACCGATCTCTCCGCGCGGCCTTCGGGAATCCGGGTCGGACGCATGCGCGTGCCGCTGGGGGTCATCGGCATTGTTTATGAAAGCCGACCCAATGTGACGGTAGATGCTGCCGCGCTTTGTCTGAAGTCGGGCAATGCCTGCATACTGCGTGGCGGCTCTGAGTCGCTGCGCTCTAACATGGCGATTGCCGCCTGTATCATGGCAGGTCTTGCCAGGACGGGTCTGCCGGAGACGGCTGTCCAGGTGCTCGACACCACGGATCGCGCGGCGGTGGGCTGCCTTGTCCGCATGGCCGAATTCGTGGACGTCATCGTGCCCCGCGGTGGGAAAGGGCTGATCGAGCGCATCAGCGCCGAGGCGCGGGTGCCGGTTATCAAACACCTCGACGGTATCTGCCATGTCTACGTGGACGACGCTGCGGACCTGGACATGGCGGAGGCAATTGCCCTCAATGCAAAAACCCATCGTTACGGTACCTGTAACACTATGGAGACATTGCTCGTCGCCGAATCGGTAGCGGCGGAACTGCTGCCGCGAGTGGGCCGGGCCTTTGCTGAGTCCGGCGTCGAGCTGCGCGGCTGCGCACGCAGCCTAACCTGGCTGACCGATGCCGGGCCGGCAACGGAGGCGGATTGGGAGACCGAGTATCTGGCGCCGGTGCTGTCTATCCGTGTGGTCAGTGATATGAATGCGGCTATCGATCATATTCATCGCTATGGTTCCGGGCATACGGATGCCATTGTTACCCGCGACCATGGGCGCGCCATGCGCTTTTTGCGCGAGGTGGACTCCAGCTCTGTCATGATCAATGCGTCGACGCGATTTGCCGACGGCTTCGAATACGGGCTTGGCGCCGAGATCGGTATTTCGACGGACAAGCTGCATGCCCGCGGCCCGGTCGGCCTTCCGGGACTGACCTCGCAGAAATACGTGGTATTCGGCGACGGCCAGGTGCGCCTGTGAGTGAACTGGCGGTCGCGAATGCTCTCGTCGTGTTCGGTGGCACGTTCAATCCTGTGCACCTCGGACATTTGCGTTCTGCCATTGAACTGCTGGAGCATCTGCCGGCCAGTGAGCTGCGCTTCATGCCCTGCTCCCTGCCGCCGCATCGGGAGCCACCGGGGATCAGCGCACGTCAGCGCGCGGCCATGATCGAACTGGCGATCGCCGGCGAGCCCCGCTTCAGCTGTGACATGCGCGAGCTCGAGCGTGCCGGGCCCTCCTATACCATCGACAGCCTGGACTCGCTGCGTCGGGAGATCGGTGACCAGCGAAGCCTTATTCTGGCTATGGGCTGCGACGCGCTGCTGGGTCTTGATCGTTGGCACCGCTGGCAGGAGCTCCTCGAACGCTGCCACATTGCCGCCATCGCCCGGCCCGGCTGGGAGTGGCCTAAAGACGGCGCACTGGCCGCTTATCTGAAAGCGCGCAGATCAACCGCCCCCGAGCTGGCAACCCGCCCAGCGGGAGGTGTACATGTCACATCGTTACGGCCGCTGGAAATATCTGCGACAGAGATCCGCAGGCTGTTACAATCGCGGCGTTCGGCTCGTTACCTGGTACCGGATGCCGTGCATACGTATATTCATCAACACAGACTCTACACACAGTGAGGCAGCGATTGTCACGACAAGCGACACGACCGGAATGCGGGGCCCCATGACGGCCGACACAGCGGATCCGAGCGAGCAATTGAAGGCATTGGTCATCGATGCCCTGGAAGACCTGAAGGCAGTCAACCTCGTGAGCATAGATGTGCGTGGATTGACCGATGTCATGGACTGGATGATTGTTGCCAGCGGCAATTCCAGCCGGCACGTCAAATCTTTAGCTGACAACGTCAGTGTTTCTGCCAAGGCGGCGGGCGTCATGCCGCTTGGCGTCGAAGGCATGGATGTCGGTGAGTGGGTGCTGGTGGATCTGGGTGATGTCGTTGCGCATATCATGCTGCCGGCCACGCGGGATTTCTACGATCTGGAGCGCCTCTGGCTGGATCCCCGGCCGTCGTCCTGATGCAGCTGACCGTACATTCGGTGTGCGGCAAGCTGCCTGCCTGGGTTGCCTCGGGTGTGACGGAGTATCAGCGCCGAATGCCTCGGGAACTCAGCCTGACCTGGCGGGATCTGCCTCTGGCGCGCCGAACCCGCAGCAGCAAGCCCGACGGTCTGCGACAGCAGGAGGGCGAGCAGTTGCTCAAGGGTCTTCCGGCCAACGACGTTCTCATTGCGCTCGATGTGCGCGGTCGCGCGCTGTCTACCGAGGCTCTGGCAGATGCGCTGCGAGACTGGCAGATGGATGGTCGCAACGTCAGTTTTCTCATAGGGGGTCCCGACGGCCTGTCTTCAGACTGCCTGCAGCGTGCGTCGCAGCACTGGTCCTTTGGCAGGCTGACCCTGCCGCATCCGCTGATCCGGGTCGTTCTCGCGGAACAGCTTTACCGGGCATGGACGATCACCACGGGACACCCCTACCATCGCGGTTGACAGGATGCCTGCATAAGCACTGCCATGGCTCAGAACATAACACTCAAGGACACGGCGCGCGAAGTGCGCGTTTACAGCGCACGCACCGCTGTTGCCGTGTTCGTTACCAGCGTCGCTCTTACGCTGTTGCTCGCACGCTATTTCAGCCTGCAGGTTACGGATTTTGAAATCTATCGCACCCAGTCCGAGCGCAATCGCGTGCAGCTGCAGGCGCTGCCACCAAAGCGCGGCCTGATCTTTGATCGCAACGGTAAGTTACTGGCGGACAATCGTCCCAGCCACACGCTGTCACTAATACCGGAGCGGGTGAATGACATGGACGCCACGCTATCGCGCCTCGGTGAACTGGTGGCGCTGTCGGAGGACGATGTCGAGGAGTTTCGTCGAAAGCTGGAGCGCCGTCGTCCCTATGACGCCATTCCTCTGCGATTCCAGCTTCTCGAGGATGAGCAGGCACGTGTTGCGGTCAACCGCCACGCCTTGCCCGGCGTTGTCGTCGAAGCTCAGCTGCTGCGGCATTATCCGCACGGGGCACTGCTGGCGCACGTGCTCGGTTACGTGGGCCGCATCAATGAGAGTGAGCTGGAAACGCTAGACACATCTGACTACCGTGGCACTTTTCATATCGGCAAGGTTGGCCTCGAGCGATACTACGAAGACAGACTGCACGGCGAGGTGGGCTACCAGAATGTGGAGACCAACGCCCATGGTCGTGTCCTGCGTGTGCTCGACCGCTTCGCGCCGGTGCCGGGCGTGGATATCGCTCTGCATCTGGACATTGATCTGCAGCGCACAGCCATGCAGGCGCTGGGAGATCAGCGTGGCGCCGTGGTTGCGCTGGATGTGGCGACCGGGGGCGTGCTGGCCATGGCATCCACGCCTTCCTACGACGGCAATCTGTTTGTCAACGGCATCAGCAGCCGCGCCTATTCCGCGCTCCGGGATTCTCCCGATGTGCCGTTATTCAATCGGGCAGTGCAGGGGCAGTACCCGCCGGGTTCAACGGTGAAACCCCTGATCGCGCTGGCCGGGCTGCAGTCAGAGCTGGTGACGCCCGAGACCACCGTTCCGGACCCTGGCTGGTATCGCCTGCCCGGCAGTTCCCGGCGCTACCGTGACTGGACCCTGAGTATCCGGGGAACGGGCCACGCCCCGCAGGTGGACCTTAACATGGCGATTGCCGAGTCCTGCGACGTCTACTTCTACGATCTGGCCAGGCGGCTCGGGATCGACTCGATGCATGATTACCTGGCACCCTTCGGGCTTGGCAGCCGCACCGGCATAGACACGACGGGCGAGCGCTCGGGCGTGCTGCCCTCCTCGCGCTGGAAACGCGAGGCGCTTAATCAGGTGTGGTACCCCGGAGAGACACTGAGTGCGGGCATCGGCCAGGGCTATATGCTCTCTACCCCTCTGCAGCTTGCCGTGGCGACGGCGACGCTCGCCAACCGCGGTAAGTTCCAGACGCCGCGGCTGGTGCGGCAGGTCGGCGACGCCGCGCCCGAGACGCCGGTTTCACATTACGTCGACGCGGCACCTGAACACTGGGACGCGATCTACCAGGGAATGCGCGATGTCGTGCACGGTGCCCGGGGCACGGCGCGCAGCATTGCGCGGGGCATGACCTATGACATGGCGGGGAAGACCGGAACCTCGCAGGTAATCGGTATTGCCCAGGATGCCGTGTATGACGAAGAAGCGGTCGCCGAGCGGCATCGGCATCATGGCCTGTTTATTGCCTTTGCGCCGATCGAGGCACCACAGATTGCGCTCGCGGTGATTGTCGAGAACGGCGGCGGTAGTTCGGCTGCGTATCCCATCGCCCGGACCGTGATCGACGCCTGGCTGATGCGGGAAGGTGCATGATGCGGTACGGCCATGGGTGATTATGTACGCCAGATGCCGGAGTCCAGCGGTGGTTTTGCCCGCGCGCCGGGTGCCTCGCGTCTCTTTCATGTAGACCTGCCGCTGCTGTTCCTGCTAATTCTGCTGGCCGCTTTTGGCCTGGTGGTGCTTTACAGCGCGGCCGGACAGGATATGGGCATTGTTGCGCGGCAGGCGCGTTTCTTTCTCCTGGGGCTGGTGGCGATGCTGCTGGCGGCCCAGATTTCCCCCGTACGTTACCGCCGCTGGGCGCCATGGCTGTATCTGCTCGGCGTGCTCTTGCTGATTGCTGTCATGTTTCTGGGCGTCGGTGCCAAGGGCGCGCAACGCTGGCTGAGTATTGCCGGCTTTCGCTTTCAGCCCTCCGAAATTATGAAGCTGGTCATGCCGTTGATGGTGGCCGGTTACCTTGCCGACCGGCCTTTACCGCCGCGTCCAGGGCACACCCTGGTCTGCCTTGGCATCATCATGCTGCCGGGTATCCTCATACTGCGCCAGCCGGACCTGGGTACCGCACTGCTGATTATCGCCAGCGGACTGTTTGTGATCTTCATGGCGGGTATCGGTTGGCGCTATCTGGTGGGTGTCGTTGTCCTGGCGATCATGTCAGCCTGGCCCATGTGGATGTTTGTGCTTGAGGATTACCAGAAGCAGCGTATTCTCACGTTGCTGAATCCCGAGAGCGACAAGCTGGGCGCGGGCTGGAATATCATCCAGTCCAAGACCGCTATCGGCTCTGGTGGCTGGCAGGGGAAAGGCTGGCTGCAGGGCACGCAATCACAGCTCGATTTTTTACCGGAGAGCCATACCGATTTCATTATTGCCGTGCTGGCCGAGGAGTTTGGTTTGCGCGGCGTTATTCTGCTGCTCAGCCTGTATCTGCTGATTCTCCTGCGCGGCTTCTGGATCGGCATGCACGCACAAAGCACCTTTGGCCGGCTGCTTGCCGGCACGATAACGCTCACTTTCTTCGTCTATATTTTTGTTAATATGGGAATGGTGTCAGGTCTGTTGCCTGTGGTTGGCGTGCCGCTGCCGCTGGTCAGTGCCGGCGGCACGTCCCTGGTCACACTCATGGCGGCCTTTGGTCTGCTCATGTCGATTGCCGCGGAGCGGCGTGTAATTGGCCAGTAGCGGCCTTGTCCGCTGATGGCCGGGATGATGGTATGACGATGACATATGAATGTCTGCACACAGCCTGGCGATGGGTGCTGTTATGTATTTTGCTGCCGCTGGTGGCTTGCGCGGAAGCGGAGAATTACGCAACGCATCCCGCAGCAGAGGCATTCATTGCGCGTCTCGTCGCCGAGGATGAATTCTCTCGCGGCGAGCTGGAGCGGATATTCGCCGCGGCCGAGCGCCAGGACAGTATTCTGGAGGCGATAGCGCGACCCGCCGAGAAGACCAAGCCCTGGCATGAGTACCGGCAGATTTTCGTCACCGACAAGCGCGCCCGTCAGGGTGTGCAGTTCATGCGTGAACACCACGATACGCTGGCGCGTGCGGAGGCCGAGACCGGCGTGCCATCGTCCATAATAGCCGCGGTGCTGGGCGTCGAGACATACTACGGTCGAATCACCGGCAGCTACAGCGTGGTGAATGCGCTGGCGACGCTGGCGTTTGACTATTCGCCGCGCTCGGATTTTTTCACCCGGGAATTGCGCCATTTTCTCATTCTTGCGCGCGAGCAGGGTCTGGAGCCGCTCTCGCTGAAGGGATCCTACGCCGGCGCCATGGGCTACGGGCAATTCATGCCCAGCAGCTATCGCAGTTATGCGGTGGATTTTGACGGTGATGGACGCGTCGATATCTGGGAGAATCCGGCCGATGCCATAGGCAGCGTAGCCAACTATTTCCGCAAACATGGCTGGCGTCCTGACGAGAGTGTCATTCTCCCCGCGCGCAAATCCGGCGATATTCCAGACAGCTGGATGAATGCTGCTCTCAAGCCAGAGCGCCCCGTGGCCCAGTTCATTGCCGCGGGCCTGGACCCCCTGGGCGATGTCGAGGATAGTGCCCTGGCAACGGCGCTTGCGCTCGAGGGTGACGACGGTACGGAATACTGGCTCGGACTGCACAACTTTTACGTGATCACACGCTACAATCACAGCGCAATGTATGCACTGTCGGTTTACCAGCTCAGCCAGCGCCTGCAGATGGAGGGTGACGCATGACGCAGCTGTCTGCTGTTGCCTGCCTGTTGCTTTTCGCCCTTGGCGGCTGCTCCGGTTCCGAGCCACGGCCTGCCTCGCATAAAGACGGCGCGCCTGAGCGCTCCATCTCGCCGCAGCAGGTGCTCGATGCAATACCGCGCCCCGACCCTATACTGCGCGCCGGAAATACCAGCCCCTACAAAGTGTCGGGCGTGGAGTACACAGTACTGGACTCGGCCAGCGGATACCGCGAAGAGGGAATTGCATCCTGGTACGGCACCAAGTTTCACGGTCGCAAGACCTCAAACGGTGAGGACTATGATCTGTATCTGGCAACGGCCGCGCATCGCAGCCTGCCGATTCCCTCCTATGTCCGTGTGACCAATCTTGACAACGGTAAGTCCATGGTGGTCCGGGTGAACGACCGCGGCCCCTTCCACGCCGAGCGACTGATTGATCTGAGTTATGGGGCGGCGGTTCGGCTGGGGTTTGTCGACCAGGGGACTGCGCCGGTACGCATAGAAGCACTTGACGTTGCCGGTGTCGATGATCGCCGCGAGAGTGGGACCGGATACCGCTACCTTCAGCTTGGTGCCTTTGCCAGCCTGGCGGCCGCAGACAGCCTGCGTGCGGCGGTGGCCGACGTGGTTTCAGTGCCGGTCACGGTGTCGCCGGTCGAAATGTCGGGCAAGCGTCTCAGCCGCGTGCGCGTGGGCCCGATGAAGGATGGTAGACAGTTGAGCGAAATCCGGGAGTTATTGCTGGCGAGCGGATTCAATCCCGGTCAGCCTTTACCCTGAAAGGGCAGCGGACCTTTCTTTTGTTGGCTTTAGCCATGCGGTACCATTAGCGACTGTGATTCCCCAGCGGTTCTCGTCAATGCGCACTATCGTACTTATTCTGTCCTGCCTGCTTGCCGCGCTTGCCGGCGCTCAGCCTATCGTGCCATCCCCACCCCAGGTGGCTGCGGATGCCTACATCCTTATGGACGCCCGAACCGGGGTAGTTATCGCCGAGGACAATGCCGACATGCCGTTGCCTCCGGCCAGTCTGACCAAGCTCATGACCAGTTATGTTCTCGCCAATGAGATCAGTGAAGGTCGCGTGAGTCGGGATGATACGGTGGTGATCAGCGAGAATGCCTGGTCCCAGAATCCGCTGTTCACTGGATCGTCGCTCATGTGGATAGAGCCGGGTATGGAGGTCAGTATTGCCGATCTTGAGCGCGGTATTGTGATCGCCTCGGGCAACGACGCAACGGTGGCGGTAGCAGAGCATATCGCCGGCAGTGAGGGTGCTTTTGCGGCGCTGATGAATCGCCACAGCGAGGAGCTGGGCCTGACCGGCACCCACTTCGTCAATTCCCATGGTCTGCCGCACCCTGATCATCTGACCACGGCGCGCGACCTGGCGACCTTATCGGCCGCCATTATCGAGCGCTTTCCGGAGCACTACTCGCGTTACTCGGAGCGTGACTACACGTTCAATAACATCCGGCAATACAACCGCAACCGCCTGCTCAATGAAGACCCCTCGGTAGATGGCCTGAAAACCGGCTACACCCGCGAGGCCGGCTATGGTCTTGTGGCATCGGCCAAACGTGGGGACATGCGGCTGGTGTCGGTTGTGATGGGCACACGCAGCACGACGGTGCGCAAGAACGAGACCCGGGGCCTGCTGAACTACGGCTTCCGCTTTTACGAGACGGTCCCGCTGCTTGCGGCGGGCGCAGAACTCGACAAACCCCGCATCTGGAAAGGCGCCGAAGATTACGTCGCGGTGGGCGTTAGCGAGGAGGTGGTGCTGACCCTGCCCCGCGGCAAACGTCAGGCCCTGCAGCAGCAGGTGGTGCTTGAAGAGACTATCCTGGCACCCCTCGCCACCGGAGACGTGGTGGGTCAGCTCACGCTGCTGCTTGATGGCGAGGTCCAGCGGCAGATCTCCGTAGTTGCGCTCCAGCCCGTTGAGGCGGGCGGATTCCTGGCGCGCCTGTGGGATATGGTTCTTATGTGGATTGCCCGGCTCTTTGGGGCCTGAAGCAGATATGTCAGGGCAGGAACCGCCAAAAATTGAATTTCCCTGCGAGTACCCGGTCAAGGTACTCGGCCGGCGCACGGAAGCCTTCAAGCCGGCGGTTATCGCCGTATTCGAACGTCATGCACCGGGCTTCGACCAGACAGCGATTGCGGTGCGGGACAGTCGCAAAGGGACTTTCGCCGCCATTACGGTAACGATAACCGCCACTGGCGAACAGCAACTAGCGGCCCTGCACCGGGACCTCATGGCCACCGGTCTGGTGCAGATGGTGCTGTGAAGCCGCCGCCGCTGATTGTGCGGCGCCTGGGCGAGGTCGATTACGCGACGTCGCTTGAGTGCATGCGCGACTTCACCCTGGAGCGCACGGATGCGACGCCCGATGAGCTCTGGTTGCTGCAGCACCCCGCGGTATTTACCCAGGGCCAGGCGGGCCGGTCGGAGCACCTGCTGGCGCCCGGCGCGATTCCCGTTGTGCAGGTGGATCGCGGTGGCCAGGTGACCTATCACGGCCCCGGACAGTGGGTGGCCTACCTGATGATCGACCTCCGTCGCCGCGCCTATGGCGTCCGTGCCCTGGTGGAGCGCATGGAGAAGGCCGTCGTGGCCACGCTGGGTCACTACGGTATTGACGCCGCTCCCGATGCCGCCCGCCCGGGGGTCTATGTGCAGGGCGACAAGATCGCGTCTCTCGGGCTGCGTGTGCGGCGCGGCTGCAGCTATCATGGCCTTGCCCTCAACGTCGATATGGACCTGACGCCTTTTCAGCGCATCAATCCCTGTGGCTACGCGGGACTCGAAATCACCAGTATGTCGCGGCTTTTGCCGGAGCACGGATTCGCCATGGATGACGTCGGCGAGCGACTCATCGGGGATCTGCAGCGCGAGCTGGCTCGCTGATCAGAACGCAGCCCGGGCGCGCAGGCTCTGGTACACTGCGCGCCGCACCCGGGTCTTCCCCGAAATCCATCACTCGACAGGACAGCCAGTCGCGCCATGAACAACAATGACGTGCAACAGGATATCGCCAGGCGACGCACCTTCGCCATAATTTCTCACCCGGACGCGGGTAAGACCACGATGACCGAGAAGCTGTTGCTGCTGGGCAGTGTGATCCAGACCGCGGGCATGGTGAAGGGCAAGCGGGGTCCTGCGGCCACGTCCGACTGGATGACCATGGAGCAGGAGCGGGGCATTTCAGTGACCTCCTCCGTGATGCAGTTTCCTTACCGCGAACGCATGGTCAATCTGCTTGATACGCCGGGCCACGAGGACTTTTCCGAGGATACTTACCGGACACTGACTGCGGTTGACTCTGCATTGATGGTGATAGACGGCGCCAAGGGTGTGGAAGAACGGACCATTAAGCTGATGAACGTGTGCCGCCTGCGCGATACGCCAATCATCAGCTTCGTGAACAAAATGGATCGCGATATTCGCGATCCGATTGAACTGCTGGACGAGATCGAGTCGGTTCTTGGTATTGCGGCGGCACCGATCAACTGGCCAGTTGGCATGGGCGTCGGTTTTCGCGGCGTGTACAACCTGTACGAGGACACTCTCAGCGTCTACGAGCCTGGCCACAATGTTGAACGTTTCGAATCGCGGCAGATCGAAGGTCTGGACTCCGACGCCGCGCGGGAATTGCTTGGCGACGATTACGGTTCCTTCCGCGATGAGATAGAACTGGTGCGCGGCGCCAGCCACGAATTCGACGAATCGGCTTTTCTTGCCGGCAGGCTGACACCGGTATTTTTCGGTACGGCGCTGGGTAACTTTGGTGTGCGGGAAATGCTTGACCGATTCGTCGACTGGGCACCCCCGCCGCTGGAGCGCGAGGCCAGTCAGCGCGTCGTGGCAGCGGCGGAACCGGGTTTCACCGGCTTCGTTTTCAAGATCCAGGCAAACATGGACCCGCGTCATCGCGATCGCATTGCCTTCATGCGGGTGTGTTCCGGATGCTACAGCAAGGGCATGAAAATGCGCCATGTTCGTCTGGGCAAGGACGTGAAGATTGCCGACGCGGTGACCTTCAAGGCCGGTGAGAGGTCTCTGGTGGAAGAAGCCGTCGCCGGCGACATCATCGGTCTGCACAACCACGGCACCATTCAGATAGGCGACACCTTTACCGGCGGTGAAGATCTGCAGTTCATCGGCATCCCGCACTTTGCGCCGGAGCTTTTCCGGCGTATACGGCTGCGCGACCCGATGAAGTCCAAGCAGCTGCAGAAGGGGCTGCAGCAACTTTCGGAGGAGGGCTCGACCCAGGTATTTTCCCCGCTGAATTCATCAGACCTTGTGGTGGGCGCCGTCGGCCAGCTGCAGTTCGATGTGGTTTCGTACCGACTCAAGGACGAATACAAGGTGGAAGCCCTGTACGAGCCGGTCAATGTCTATACCGCACGATGGGTCTACGCATCAGACCCGCGCAAGCTCGAGGAATTCCGCAAGAAGGCCGCCGACGATCTCTCCCTTGACGGCGGCGGCTACCTCACCTACCTGGCGCCGACCCGGGTAAAGCTTGCGCTGATGGAAGAGCGCTGGCCGGACATTCAGTTCAAGGCAACCCGAGAGCATTAATGGCGGGGTGCCTCCGACTGGCCTGCCCTGCGGGAT
>Ga0102926_1000660_pt1 | contig 20198 bp, 11 predicted proteins | sample SalPonR1_A_D2_MG_FD_78173 | JGI IMG/M metagenome (GOLD analysis project Ga0102926, IMG submission 78173) | Salt pond soil microbial communities from South San Francisco under conditions of wetland restoration - Salt Pond MetaG R1_A_D2_MG | ecosystem: Environmental > Aquatic > Marine > Intertidal...
GGAAGATGCAATACAACTAATAAAGAATACTATTAATAAAGGTTATGATAAGAATAAAGAAGAACATGTTGAAGCCTGGCATGATTTATGGCAAGCCTACGATATAAAGGCTAATGGCAATATTGAAGCACAAACCCTTATACGGTTTAACCTTTATCATAATATCATTGCAACACCAAGACACAAAAAACACCCAATCGGTGCTCGGGGACTTTCTTGTCAAGCCTATCAAGGGGCTGCTTTTTGGGATCAAGAAATTTTCAATATGCCTATGTTTTTATACTCAACGCCAGAAGTGGCAAGAAATATTCTAGAGTATCGTTACGATACTATCTATGGCGCTAGAAAAAAGGCAAAAGATCTAGGCTATGATGGGGCTTTTTATGCTTGGATTAGCGGTAAAACCGGTGAAGAATTATGTCCTGATTACTTTTTTAAGAATGTATTGACTGGACGAAAAATTAGAAACCATTTTAATATTTGGCAGATTCACATTTCACCTGATATTACTTATGCTATTAGTAAGTATTACCAAGCAACAGAAGATTGGGAGTTCATTGAAAATTTCGGTGCAGAGATCGTATTTGATGTGGCAAAGTTTATTGAATCAAGGGTACACTTCAATGATTTTAAAGGTTACTATGAGGTGATCAGAGTATTAGGTCCTGATGAATGGCATGAAAATGTAGACAACAATACTTTTACTAACTATCAGTGTAAGTTTGCTTTAGAAGAGGCCCTTGAGTTTTATAAACAGTTTAAAAATAGAAATAATGAAGAATTAACTTCATTAATGAAAGATTTAAATATTTCTAATGAACGAATTGAAAAGTGGCAAAAGATTGCTGAAAAATTATTCATTCATGAACCCAATCAAGAGACATTATTGATTGAACAATTTGATGGATTCTTCAAGCTTGAAGATATTACACCAGAAAAATTATCCAATCGATTAATTGATGAAGAAGAATACTGGGGCTGGCCAAATGGTATCGCTGTTGCAACTCAAGTTTCTAAACAAGCAGATTTGGTTCAATTACTTGTCATGCATGATCATTTGTATGATCAAGAAATCGTTAAAAATAATTATTACTATTATGAAAAAAGATGTAAACACGGGTCTTCTCTCAGTCCAGCTATGCATGCAATTATTGCCTCAAGAATAGGCGATGAAGAAGAAGCACTAAAATACTTTTATACATCAAGCACAGTTGACTTATTTAGTACCAATGAAGCAGTTGTCGGTGGTACTTTTATCGGTGGGATCCATACAGCAGCAGCTGGTGCCGTATGGCAAGTATTAGTCCATGGTTTTTCAGGTATTTCATTTAGAGACGATTCAATTGAAATCAATCCACGTATACCGGAAGCATTTGACTCATTAGAGTTTAATATTACTTTTAAAAACCAACACTTTCATCTGAATGTATTTAACGACATTGTTTTTATTGAAAGTCTCAAAAGCAATACTAGAGATTTAGATTTTGTAATCAATGGTTCAAAACATAATATTCGGAAACATTCGAGTAACAAAATCCCCTCGTAGATTAATACTAGTATTAATCTAGAAAAATGAACTATGACCTTTTAAGGTTATAGTTCATTTTTATTTCAAATTAAAGGATATCATTTGAATATTTTATAGAATTTACGGCTCAAGCATAATGTATGAGCCGTTTTTAATTTTAATATTTAAAATATCTTGTGACAACAAATATATTTGATCATATTCTTTTTAAGGTAAAACACTGCCTCTAGCTGAAACAAATAGATCATACCACTCTTCTCGTGTAAGTTTCACTTGAGTACTTTCAACAATATTTTTAATTCGTTCTTCATTTGTTGAACCAATCACTGGTCTAATGTTACTTGGGTGTTTTAGTAGCCAAGCAATGACGATACTCTCCTTAGATACATTTTTCTCTTTGGCTAGTTTAGCTACTAGGGCTCTTGTTTTCTTAATGGATTCATCTATTGGTTCTTCTAATGGCCGTCCAGAATAAATGCCTTGTCCTAAGGATCCCCAGGCTTGTAGTTCAATACCATTTAACTGACAGTATTCAATAGTTCCTACGGGGAAATCTAAAGATTGATAACCACCGTGGTTAAACATAATACTTCCTTCTAACCAATCTCTTTTCTTTAAACTCATCTCTAATTGGTTAACAGTTATTCTTTCTTTTGTTATTTTTTCAATTATTTTGATTTGATGATGAGACATATTTGAAACCCCTAGGTTTTTAAATAGCCCCCGTGCTTTCATCTCTTGAATGGCTTCTGATAACTCTTTAGGGTCCATTAAGGGATCAAATCTATGAAGAATTAAACAATCTAAATAATCTGTTTTTAATCGTTCAAGGATGGCCTCTACTTCTTCGATAACATGTCTTTTCGAAAAGTTATACTTGTTCTTAGCAGGATCATCATACAGCTCGATGCCTACCTTCGATTGAATGAATAACTTTTCTCTTAAACTTTCATGTTTCTCTAAATAAAGTCCAAAGACTTTCTCAGCTTTTCCTTTTTGATAGATATTTGCAAAGTCAAAAGTTGTAATCCCACAGTCAAGGGCTGCTTTAATTGCTTTTGTACCCTGTTCAATTGCATTTTTAGTTAATATATCATTAGTCCAACCACCACCAATACCCATTGTACCGTAAATAAGTCTATTCTCTTTCATAGATTAATCCTTTCTATTCTCTAAAAAATTTAAAACCCCAATTGATTAAATCATTTGAGGTTTCATAAGTCTATTCAATTCTTACATTAACTCATCTTTTACAATGGCAGCTACTTTAGCACTTTCAGCTCGACCCTTTACTTTTGGGTTTACAATACCCATAACTTTTCCCATATCTTTCATACTTGAAGCACCAACAGTTTCGATCGTTTCCATAATAATTCCTTTTAACTCTTCATCTGTTAACTGCTTAGGTAAGTATTCTTGTAAGTATTCTATTTCTTTTTCTGCTTCTTCAACTAAATCTTCTCTGCCACCTTCAGCAAAGCCTTCAATAGCTTTTCTCTTTGTTTTGATTTGAGAAGCAATAATATCCATAATCCGTTCTTCTCCAACTTCAATGCGTTCGTCTACTTCTATTTGTTTGATTTCTGAACGAAGCATTGTTATAACAGATTTCTTAAGTTTCTCCTTATTCTTCATAGCTTCTTTTAAGTCTTGCATTAATCTTTTTTTCACTTTTATCTCTCCCTTAATCTATTTAACCTGGAGGCCACTGCATGTTTCGGCCACCAATAACATGTAAATGAAAGTGGTCAACACTTTGTCCCCCTGCTTTACCTATATTGTTAACAACACGATAACCTTCTTCACTTAAACCTTCATCTTTAGCAATTTTCTTAGCAGTTAACATCATTTCTCCTAAAAGACTTTGATTCGCATCTTCCATTTCATCTAAAGATTTAATATGTTCCTTTGGTACAATAAGTACATGGGTTGGTGCCACAGGGTTTAGATCTCTAAAAGCATATACATTTTCATTTTCATATACTTTATCTGATGGTATTTTACCATTGGCTATTTTACAAAATATACAATCAACCATTACTTTCTCTCCCTTCAATCCTTGCAAAAATTTGTCCGTTCACTACTGTATCTATCTTAACATTTATCAACTCATTTGTTAAATCAATTTTTGATTGCAGCGTCACATTTAAATAGTTTTCCGTATGTCCTGTACAGATCCCTAACTTTTCATCAAATGTTTCAATAAGAGCTTCATGACTAGTACCAATTTGACTTTTAATATACTTTTTTTCTGACTGATCCGTTAAATCTCTTAGGATTTGACTTCTTTCAGAGGCTACATTACCGTGAATTTGGCCACTCATTTCTGCTGCCCTGGTGCCTTCTCTTTTAGAATATTTAAAGACATGAACTTGACTAAACTTGACTGTTTTAACAAAATCACATGTTTCTTTAAATTCTTCATCTGTTTCCTGTGGAAAAGCAACAATAATATCCGTTGTAATGGCCGGCGAATCAAAATAATTTCTTAAACCATTCACAACTTCTAAGTAGTCAGCTGTCTCATAGTTTCGATTCATACGCTTTAAAATGCTATCCGAACCACTTTGTAAGGATAAGTGAAAATGATTGGCTAACTTCGTTACTTGGCTTAGACGCTTAATATTTTCCTTTGTTAAATACGTTGGTTCAATGGAACTCAATCTTAAGCGCTTGACACCTTTAACTTTATTCGCTTCTAATAATAAATCAATTAAATCAACAGAAGTCTCTAAATCTTTCCCATAAGAAGCAACATGTATGCCTGTAAAGACAATTTCTTTATAGCCGTTGTTACTTAAGTTTTCTATTTCATTAATAACATCTTCAACTTTTTTAGACCGTATTCTTCCACGTACATAAGGAATAATACAATAAGTACAAAACTGGTTACACCCATCCTGAATACGAATAAAAGCCCTTGTTTTATCATTTGTTTCAGAGATATTGAAGTTTTCTACTGAACCTTCATGATCTATATCTACTATATCCGTTGTGTTTTCACCAGTGTATTCTTCAACAATTTTTAAAAGTTTCATCTTATTATTGTTCCCAATAACAACATCCACCGCTGGCATTTCTTCTAAAGTTTCTGGTTCCTTCTGTGAATAACAGCCAATGGCTGCTACAATACCTTCTGGATTTCTTCGTTTTGCTCTTCTAAGCATTTGTCTTGATTTTTTCGAGCTTAAATTAGTTACTGTGCATGTATTGACGACATAAACATCTGAAAAGTCTTCGAAGTCTACAACATTATACCCTGAATCTCTAAAGAGTTTAACTAAACCATCTGTCTCATAACTATTTACTTTACACCCTAAAGTCATAAAAGCGACTGTTTTATTTTTTCTTTCCATATCTGATCACCTTATATTCTTTCTTTAACTTACAACGGCTTTTATTATATCAGAGATATCTTAGCTTGTACAGGTGGAGAACCAAGTGAAAATAACCTTCTAGTACTTCATGATACTTTATACCTACCAAATATAGTTTTTTCAATATCTTTTGTAAATTTTGTGTTTCTTATTTTAATTTTCGGGTAACTATAACTATATCTTTAAATTTGATGAAGATTTTAATATAAACAGCAATGTTTTAATTGTATTTCAATAAATTATTGGAGGTCTCTTATGAAAAACTTAACAACACGATTAATCGTTTCCTTTGGATTGATTATTTTAATAGTGTTATCTGCTGTTATGGGAATTAGTTACAATCAAAGCTCAAAAGCTCTAGAAGAGTTGTCTAGTGAATTGCTCTACGAATCTCTTAATAGTCAAATAGGTGCTGCAAGATTTTATGTTGAAAAATTCTATGTCGCCCTAGATTATGAAGATGGAGAATTGTATGATGCCTCAGGCGAGATTATCGGAAGCCATCACCGGATGGTAGACCAAATCAGTAAAGATATGAATATTGTCGCAACTGTTTTCGCTAAGGATGGAGCCGATTACCGCCGCGTAACGACAAATATTATTGATGCGAATGGCCAACGAGCCGTTGGAACCTATTTAGGTCAAGAAAGCGCTGCCTATGAACCAATTAAGAATGGGGAAACCTATCTAGGCAAAGCCAATATTCTCGGCACACCTTATTTAACAGTTTATGAACCTATCCAATCTGAAGGTGAAGTCATTGGGATTTTATTTATTGGTATAAAAGAAACAACTGCATTAAGTCTTATTGCCAACAATCAACAATCCTTAGAAAGATTATTCTTACTCTTAGCAACTGTAAGTGTTCTTTTAAGTATTCTATTAATTTATTTCATTTCAAAAAGCATTTCCAAACCTATTGTTTCTGTTTCAGAAACATTAGAAGATTATGCCAACTATGATTTTACTGCTAAAGAACAATCCAAATATATTAACAGAAGTGATGAAATTGGTACCATGTTCAAGTCCTTAATAAAGATGCGAGATAACATTGCAAACTTAGCTGAAAACATGCTAAACAATGCAAATACTGTTCAAATGACAGCAAAGGAACTATCTGAAACCACTCACCAGTCTTCTATGGCAACGGAAGAAGTTGCTGAGAGTATTAACGAAATTGCTAAGGGTGCAACAGAACAAGCTGAAAACACTAATGAAGGTTCTGAACAACTGAGAGAATTATCACATGTCATTGAAGAAGAAAAAGAGTCCATTGATCATCTATCTAATGCTTCAAATGATATTCTTGAAAATGTTAAAGTTGGATTAGAAATTGTAAGAGATTTAGAAGATAAAACAAAAGCCAATCGACAGGCAACAAATATCGTTTCTGATAGCATTGAAAAAACCAATCAAAGCTCAAATGAAATTGGCGAAGCCAGTGCACTAATTGCTTCTATTGCTGAGCAGACAAACCTATTAGCATTGAATGCTGCTATTGAAGCCGCCCGAGCCGGAGAACATGGCAAAGGTTTTGCCGTAGTAGCCGATGAAATTCGTAAATTGGCAGAACAATCTACTGAAGCAACTAAGACGATTGATGCCACAATTAAAGGTCTATTATCTGATGCAACCCAGGCCGTTAATAAGATGAATGAAGCTGTAGAAATACTGTCGTCACAAGAAACAAGTGTTGATCAAACAAGAGAAAAATTCATTGAAATCAATGATTCAATTAATGAGTTCATCAATCTTATGGCTCAAATAGATGCTGGCAGTCAACAAGTGAGTAAGAATAAAGATGATGTCCAAGAAGTTATCTTTAATCTCTCAGCTGTAGCTGAAGAAAATGCTGCTTCTACTGAAGAAGCTTCAGCAGCTATTGAAGAACAATCTGCCTCACTTCAAGAAATTGCTAATGCAAGTAATGGTTTAACTGATTTAGCTAATGATCTTAAAAATCTCATTAATAAATTCAAAATTTAACATCAAAAAATGAGCTGATTCAAATATCTTATCAGCTCATTTTTATTGCATAATTAATATTAATGGTCGATTGAATTTCCTTTTGACAGTACGCAATTAATTTTAGGAGGAAATAGAAGAAATAAATGAAAAAGTTTAGAAAAACAGGACTATTCTTTAGTTGAGTCCTATCTTTTGTTATTATGATATATTTTTGAATAAGTAGTAAAAATCATAATCATAAGTGAGCATGTGTCCAATGATTACGTCAATTAAATGTTGAATGATTTGCTCCTTAGAAGTCGACTCTTCTAGTAAAGCGCTTTTGCTATCTTGTAATTCTTTCACCAACCGTTGATGTTCTTCTTTATGATCTATCAACCCGTCATAATCCTTCGAATATAATATTTCTTCTTCTGATTGGAAATGTTCGATAATCTGATCTATAAGTTTATTAAAGGCATTTTCAAAATTCTTAGAGTAGTCAATTTTTTCTATTAATCCATTTAAATCATCTATTAGTTGTTTATGTTGTCTATCAATTATTTCCTGATAACATTTGTACTGATCCGACCAGGCCAAATCATTTTCTAAGGTCTTCATACTGCCATAATAAGAAAGATTCATAACAAATTTATTCCGACCACTTTCTTTTGCTTTATATAAAGCATCATCTATTTTTTTGAAAAACTCATCTGATTTTTCAAATTGAAACCACTTGCCGCCACCGATACTAATAGTTAAGTGTCCTACGGTTTCAAAACTATAATTTTCAACAGTTCTTCTCAGTTTTTCCGCTAGATAAGAAGACCCATCAATACCCGTTCGAGGCAAAATAATTAAGAATTCTTCTCCTCCCCAGCGAATCAGTAGATCACTTGTGCGTATATTCTCTCCTATTAGCTGACTAATCTCTTTTAGTACAGCATCACCAGTATCATGTCCATAGTCATCATTTACATATTTAAAATGGTCAATGTCGACTAATAACATTGCCAGGGGTTCATTATAGCGTTTGGCACGACTAAAGTATTTATCTATATTGACATCTAAAAAGTATCGATTATATAGTCCCGTTAATTGGTCTTTTATTGCTAGCTTAAAATAATGCTCATTAATACGTCTTAATTGATGGACTTCATCAAAAATGCCTAGGGTAAAAAACATCCCTTCTAAAGCCAAAGCATAAGTAAAACTATACTCAAATAAAATGCTATAGCCAATGATATCTAATTGATTGAGCACTAAAACAATAATTGAAAGACCTAACATTAAGGCACCAACAAAGAAATAAATTGGGAAGGTATCTTCTTTGAAAAGCTTTAAAACTATTGTAGAAATAATCAACAATGTAACTGTAATTGCAAATACTAATGTTAACAGATAAAGCATTTCACTAAATTCTGTTATACTAAAAGGCATTAATCCTAATAAGAGAATAATATGAGCATAGTAAAAATATTTTAGATATCTAGAGGTTTCTTTTACCTTCAAATATCTATATGTAAAAATTATCATCAGGAAAAAACTGAGGAATGACCAAAGATAATATGTACTCGGATTTACTTTCAAAATGATTCGACATAAACCTGTACCCGTTAGTTGCTGCATAAAGGCCGCAAACAAAAAAGCACCATGAAGTAAAAAATGCTTCTCTCCCATTAGTAGTGTTAAGGTTATACTTGAGAGGATCATGGCAAATATAATCCCTAGGGAGAAGAGTAAAAATGAAAACAAACGATTACTAAATGTAGTAAACTCTGATAAACTCGTTGATTTAAAATCATGATTCTTAACAATACTCTCCACAGTAATATATAAGTTTTCTGGTATTTCCTCAGGTAGTATTAAGTACGGATAAATAAAGCTATCTTCTACAAAATTTAAGTTCATTTTTTTCCCCTGCTGAAAATAAAAAGCATTTAGTTTTTGATAATTTTGATGATCATAAAAAATGACCTTATTATCATTTGAGGAATTTATAAAGTTTTGAGAATCAAATTTTACTGTATAGGACAATACATCCGGTAAAGATTCTCTACTACTTTTCCAATCACCTGTTGTGATCGACTCTTCTGCTGCAATGTAATGGCCTTTATCTTTTAAACTGATAAAGTCTCCTTGGCTTTCATTTCTATTGAGGACAAATACTTGTCCAAAAACTATAGCCAACATAGCTAATAAAACAACACTAATACTAATAAAGGCGGTGACCTTATCTGAAAAAATTTTCTTATTTACTTCCATTCTCTCCCTAACCATATGAATACAACTCCATTTTATTCTTATCCTTTCTCTTTTACTAAATATTCTTTAAACTTCTAGTACTTTGAATCTAAATATTTCTCCAACTCTTCTAGGGGCATAGGCTTATAATAGTAATAACCTTGTGCGTATCTACAACCAGAACTAATAATATAATTTAACTGTTCTTTTGTTTCAACACCTTCGAATACTACTTCTAAATTTCGACTATTGGCAATGGCAACAATCCCTTTGATCAATTCTAAGTTTTCTTCTTTTTCATTAATTAATTGAATAAATGACTTATCGATTTTTAAAATATCCACTGGTAGTTTTGTTAAATAACTTAAAGAAGAATAACCTGTACCAAAATCATCAAAGGCAATTCTAAGACCTAGGGATTTCATTTCCTGTAACACTTTCAAAGTTATATTGAAATCTTCAATAACAGCCGTCTCTGTGACTTCGATAATTATTTTTTCATAGGGGACATCATAGGTTTCAATTGTTTCTTTAAGAACAACCATTAAATTAGGATCCTTCAGTTGAATAGGTGATAGATTAATAGACACATTAAACAATCCTTTAACTACTTGTAAACACTTAATACTTTCTAATATACTAATAAGTCCTAACTCGTAAATTAAACCGCTTTTCTCTGCTAAGGGGATAAACTCGTTAGGAGAAATCATAAGGCCATTATGTTCCCATCGCATCAAAGCCTCTACAGAAACTATCTCTTTAGAGGTTACATCCATGATTGGTTGAAAAACCATGTAGAATTCACTATTTTTAATACCCTGAGTAATCTCTTGAATACGTGTTATCTTTTCATTAAAAACTCGATCAAGGGATTCATCATAGATTCGATACCAATTGTTATCTTCTGAATTTTTTACATGATACATAGCTAAATCTGCTTTTCTAATTAAATCATTACAATCTTTACCATGATTTGGAGATAAAGCAATACCAAAACTTGCACGCATATGGTATGCATTATTTTGAATAGTAATATTTTTTTCAATAATACTTTTAATATTGTATAAGGCTTCAATTAATTGATCCATACTATCTACAGCATTTAATACAAGTACATATTCATCACCGCCAAAGCGACTGATATAATCAGCTATATTGTTTTGCATCATTCGATTACCTATTATTTTTAAAATTTGGTCCCCTCTGTGGTGACCATACTGATCATTAATATACTTGAAATTATCTAAATCAACTAACACAATTCCTATTGGATAGTATTCTTTTTCAGTCAAAATATTTTTCAAATGTAATTCTAAAGCACTTCTATTATAAAGTTTTGTTAATTGATCATATACTTTTAAATTTTCAATCTTTTGAATATTTCGTTTAAGATGGGTAATTTCTCGATGACTACCAATCACACGGATTACCTCACCAGCGTCATTACGTATCAAAACACCATTTTCAAGAACCCATCGTTTTTCTGTCGAACCATTCACGTGTATAAAGAATTCTAAATCGTAAACACGATGATTACCCCTATAAATTTTATCCTTTAGTGCTTGATAATCTTTTCTGCTTTCTAAAGGTATTAAGTCGATTATTTTTGAAAAATCATCTGAATTTTTAAGTGGCACTTCTAAATACTCATTATACCAATGGGCATTTATATAGCTGCTTTCTGATACAAAATCTATATCAAACAAACCACTATTAGAGCCTTCAAAGGCCAACTCATATCTTGACCGACTAATATCCAAGGCTACTTTCGTTTCTTCCAACTCTGTATATTGAGCTTTTATTTCTTCATTTTGCATTTCTAGTAAATTATTTGTTTCTACAAGTTCTTTTTCATAGGCCCTTCGTTTTTTTAAATTGTATAACAAATAAAAAATAAGCATTCCTTCTAAAATAAATAAGATTATAAAAGCAATAATATAGTTTCGATATTCCTCAACAAAACTAAGATCATTGTTAATAATAATGGCGTCCTCAGGTAATAATTCTAAAGTTAATCCATATGATCTCATAACCTTTGCATCAAAATAATATGTATTTGGGCTTTTTTCAATGACTGAAATACCTTTGAGACTTCCTTGGGAAAAATAATCTTTCACCAATAAACCGGCAAAGCGTCCTTGTTGGTAGTGGTCAACTACATGGCCGCCAACCATTCCTTCACCGATGCCATGTTTGTAAGGATGAAATATAGGTACATGACTATTGTTTAGAACAAAATCAACACTTTCAGAAAACAAAAAATTCTTACCAGTATAATCTCTATACAAAGATAAAAACAAAATCAAGTCTTCAGAAGAAATATCTTCTAATCTTTCAGATAAAACATCAAAGGATATCTCAGAAGTGTCTAAAATTTGAAATTCATAGGACGGGTACTGATCCATAATACTTTTTAACTTCTCTAAATCACCTTGACCAGAAGGGGTTGGATCAACGAGAACATATATTTTTTCAGCTTCACTTTGTAACTTCAAACCAATGTTAATGGTTTGATCAATGGAAGCATATTCTATTACACCCGTTACTTCTGGAAAATCATTGGCCTTTAATGCATTTTTTTGATTGTTTACACCAAGAAAAACAATCGGTAAATCTTTAAGCAAATCATTTTTTTCTGACATAGCAAAATTATAGGCATTATCATCAGCAACAACAACTAAATCAAAGCGGGTCATCTGAATTTTCTTACGCAACTGCTTTTCAAAATCACTGATCAATGCCTCTGAATAAAATTCTTTAGAATCCATGTATTGAATACTTAAATTGCACTCCTCCTTGAGTATACTTCTAAGACCATCAATCTGGTCATTAAAAGTCATAAAACTTGGGCTATAAGAGCTAATGTATAAAATATTGTGCTTTTCATTCGAAGCATCTGTAGCTGTTGTTGTTATAAATAGTAGCAATAATACTGCAATTAACAAGTACATTGACTTTTTCAAATTCATTTGGCTTATCTCTCCTATCTTATGATCTAATTAAAAGAAATGTTTATATTAGTCAATAGTCCTAGTTACTAATAGCTAACGAATAGTCTTGTACACCTTAGCCTACTAAATATACTTTTCTAAGGCCTTTAGTGTTAAGGGTTTGAAATAATAATACCCTTGAACATATCGACAACCTAATCTTATGATGTAGTTTAATTGTTCTTTTGTTTCAACACCTTCAAATACAACTCTTAAATTTCTACTATTAGCAATGGTCACAATGGCTTTAATCAATGCCATATTCTCTTCACTTTCATTAATGGATAGAACAAAGTCCTTATCAATCTTCAATATATCAACTGGTAGTTTTGTTAAGTAACTTAAAGAGGAATACCCTGTTCCAAAGTCATCAAAAGCTATCCTAAACCCAAGATTTTTCATGTGTTCTAAAACTTTAATGGTAACATCAAAGTCCTCAATTACAGCTGTTTCAGTCACTTCTATAATCAGGCGTTCATAAGGCACAGAATAGGCTTCAATTGTTTTTTCTAAGACATCAATTATTTTCGGGTTTTTTAATTGCATTGGTGATAGATTTATAGATACATTAAAAGCCCCACCAGTGGCTTTTAAACATTTAATACTTTCAATAATACTCACAAGTCCTAACTCGTAAATTAGAGCATTTTCTTCTGCTAAGGGAATAAACTCATTCGGCGAAACCATTTCTCCTTGACTTTCCCACCGCATTAATGCTTCGACTGCAAATACATCTCCACTTATAGCATCTACAACCGGTTGAAATACCATATAGAACTCATTATTTTTGATGCCTGATTTAATATTCTGAATCATTTTAATTTTCTTTTCAAAGTTTTCATTGATTCCTTCTTCATATATCTGATACCAAGTATTGTTATTAAAATTCTTTACATGGTACATAGCTAAATCAGCTTTTCTGATTAACTCATGGCAATCATTGCCATGTTCCGGTGCTAAAGCTATACCTAAACTCGCTTCCATATGGTAGTCATCAGATGCTATAGAGATCTTTCTTTCAATCAAATAGTTAATTTCATACAGTCGATTAATTAATGCTTCAATGGATTCAATATTATTTAGCAGTAGAACAAATTCATCCCCACCAAAGCGACTAATATAATCCGCCACATTGTTTTGCATCATTCGATTGGCAAGGGTTTTTAAAATCTCATCACCTACATGATGACCATACTGATCATTAATGTATTTAAAATCATCTAAATCTATTAAAATAATAGCGATGGGATGGTTTTCTTCTCTGGCCAGCATTTCCTTTAAATGTACTTCTAAAGCATTTCTATTATAAAGCTTTGTTAATTGATCATATACTTTCAAATCCTTTATTCTTTTAATATTTTGCTTTAAATGGGTGATTTCACGATGGGTCCCAATGATCCGAGTAACATTACCATTCTCATCCCTAACAATTACCCCATTTTCTAAAAACCATTGTTCATCATTAGAGTCTTCTGATGCTATGAAAAACTCAATCCCATATCTGCGCTCATCCCCTTTTAAAATTTCATTTTTCAAACTTTGATAGGCTTTACTTTTATCATCAGGCATTAAGTTCAAAAATGATGAAAAATCATCGGTATCCTCTAAAGGTTCTTCTAGGTATTGATTGTACCATTGAGCATTGATATAAAATTCATCTTTTTTAAAATCATGGTCAAACATACCACTATTAGCCCCTTCAAAGGCTAAAATATATCTTGAACGACTAATATCTAAAGCTTTTTTAGTATCTTCTAGTTCCGAGTATTGAGCCGTAATTTCTTCATATGAAGTTTCTAATAAGTCATTTGTTTTAATAAGCTCTTTCTCATAAGCTCTACGTTTCTTTAAATTATAAATCAAATAGAATATGAGAAATCCTTCAAAAATGAACAAGAGTCCAAAGGTAATAATATAATTTCTATACTTTTCAAAAACATTTAACTCTTGATTGATAAGTATTGCATCCTTTGGTAACGAATCAGGATCTAACCCATAATTTTTCATTGCTTCTACATTGAAATAATAAGCATTTGGGCTTTCTTCAATGACTAGTATTTCTGCTAGAGTACCCTTTTCAAAGAATTTTTCTACTAATAAACCTGCTTGATATCCTTGGCTATAATGGTCTACAACATGGCCACCAATTAATCCCTCTTCAATACCTGGTTTATAAATATGAAAAACTGGGGCATGACTGTTTCTTAAAACAAAGTCTACCCCTTCTAAAAATACAAGGCTATTACCTCCTTGGTCTCTGTAAAGAGACAAAAGGATTATTAAATCATTAGAGGGTACTGCTTCTAAGGCTTTAGCTAAAGATTCAAAAGTCATTTCCGAAGCATCAAGGACACGAAAATTTATTGTAGGATCTTTTTTTATAAAATCTGTGGCAACCTTTAGTACACTTTGGCCTGTTGGCGTTGGATCAGCAATTAAATATACGTTTTTGGCTTCCCTTTGCAAAGTTAATCCTATCTCAATTGTTTCTTCAAGAGATACTTCTTCAATAACACCAGTGACTTCAGCCATGGTATTGGCCTTTAAAGCATTACTCTGATTATTTACACCTAAAAATATAATGGGAAGATTCTTAAATAAATCATCTTTTTCTTCTAACGCAAAATCATAGGCGTTATCATCTGCAACAACAACAGCATCAAAATTAGTCATTTCCATTTTTTGTACCAATTGTTCTCTAAAATTATCTATTAATTCTAAGGAATAATGGTCCTTAGAATCCATATATTGGATACTTAAAACATAGTCTTCACTCTTTAATACACTTTTAATACCTGCTATTTGGTCATTAAAGGTTTCAAAGCTTGGACTATAGGAACTTATGTATAAAATATCTTTCTTTTCAGCAAAAGAAAAACTTAACAGCATGTTAAGTATTAAGAGTAATGATACAGTAATAAAAACACGAGTCTTTTTCATATTCATAGTAGTCACCTCACCATTAATTTACCCAAAATAACAAGTAAAAATCACTTAACATGAATATTTTCTAAATGCCTTCTTTTATTATAGCACATAGTTATTAATTATAATGTCAAAATTTTCTAGTGCCCACCTCTTCTCCTTCGGACTTCTGGCATTGTGATCACTTCAGAAGTACCTGAAATAATCGCTTCTTCCAGTGCATTTTGTACTGACATGCGTATCCCATAACTTGTTAAAGTCGCTCCACTGATGGTATCCACTGCAAGGGTTTCTTCTTCTACAATCATTTTTGGTAACATTTCAACCGGGTATCGCCAGTATTGTTCTTTTACCTCATTGTGGGAGACAATTTCAATTGAACTGACCAGACCCTTTTCAATGGTCAAACGTGTGATTAAATCTGGTCCATAAGCATCCGCCTGACCCATATAAGTACCGTCTCTAAGAACCAATCCATCCCAAGTTATTTCTTCTTTTCCTTGTTCAATTATTTCACTTGTTTTTTCCTGGGTTCCCTCTAATACCTTATAATTTTCCTCAACTACCCTTGGCTGAATATAACCCTCTCTTTCTAGAGTGTAGGCTAAAGCATTCCTGCCAACAAATCCACCGACTTCAAATATATGCAAAACCAGAAGAATCCATACCATAAGAGCCATCAATCGGTGACTTTTAGCCCATTTTCCTTTCAGATTTCTCCTAACCATATACCCAAGACCTAAAAGAATAATAAGCAACCAAGCAAAAGTACCTTTGTTCCATGAAAGAATCTTAAAAGATGAATAAAACCCATGAACCACACTTGAGAAAATAGCAACCATTCCAATTTCTTTATGGTATTTTCTTAATTTTTGATTCCATTTAAAAAGTGATCCTTCTTTATTTTTCCAACTGATCTTTCGTAAAATATAGACGATACTTAATAGTAGTACCGACAGTGTTGCAATCCAAGCAAATATAATATTCAATAAAAGCGTCATAGTCTTTCCCCTTCTTATTCTTTTCATAAATAATTTTTATGCTATTAATAATACATCATTTATGTGACAACTCTGTGAAGAAATCATTTTATTTGTAATTATGAAATAGACATACTAAAATGCAGTTATTTAAGAACTCATATCTCAAATAACTGCATATTTGTGTTTTTTAGGAATTAATCACTTGATTCAGTTGCTTTTGATCTAAAGGTTTAAAGAAATAATACCCTTGAGAATAGTTGCAACCTAAACTGTTCAGAATCTCTAACTGTTCTTCTGTTTCAATGCCTTCAAATATAACTTTTAAATTTCTATTCACTGCAATGGCCACAATGGCTTCAATTAAATCCATTGTCTCATCCTTCGTCTGAATCTGTTGAACAAATGATTTATCAACTTTTATGATGTCAATTGGTAATTTTGTTAAATAACTTAAGGAAGAATAACCTGTTCCAAAATCATCTAAAGCAATTTTAATGCCAAGTTTTTTTAACCCTTCTAGAATTTCTATGGTTTGTCCAAAATTTTCAATTACAGCTGTTTCTGTTATTTCGATGATTATTTTATCAAAGGGTACATGGAATTTTTTAATAGTTTCTTCAAGAACAGCCATTAGCTTAGAATCCTTCAATTGAATCGGCGATAAATTAATAGACATCTTAAATCCTACATTGATCTCTTTTAAATACTCAATACTGTCAAGTATACTCACCAAACCTAATTCATAAATATGTCCACTTTTTTCTGCTAATGTAATAAATTCATCTGGAGAAACGAATACACCGGCATGTTCCCAACGCATTAATGCTTCCACAGCGTATATTTCTCCTGAAATACAGTCAACAATTGGTTGATACACCATATAGAACTCATTATTTTTGATACCATATTGGATTTCTTGAATTCTTTTAATTTTTCGCTCAAAATTTTGACTAATACTTGGGTCATAAATTTGATACCAAACTTTATTTTCAGCACTCTTTACTTGGTACATAGCTAAATCTGCTTTTCTTAAAAGTTCATTATAATCAGAGCCATGTTTTGGAGATAAAACAATACCAAAGCTGGCATGCATATGATAGGAATCAGAATGTATGAGAATTTCTTCCTCAATAAAATATTTTATTGAGTAAAGTTTTTCTATTAACACATCTATACTTTCCATATTATTTAAGATTAGTACAAACTCATCACCACCAAATCGACTAATATAATCAGCTACATTGTTTTGCATCAGTCGATTGGATAATATCTTTAGAATCTCATCTCCTCTATGGTGACCATACTGATCATTAATATATTTAAAGTTATCTAGATCTATTAAGACTATGGCCATTGCCTTAGGATTTTCATCAGATAGCATTCTTTTAAGATGTAATTCTAAAGCATTTCTGTTGTATAACTTTGTTAGATGATCATATACTTTTAGTTCCTTTATTCTTTCAATATTTTGTTTTAGATGAGTGATTTCTCGATGGGTTCCAATGACACGGGTAACTTCATTTTTTTCATTTCTTGTTATGACACCATTTTCAAGTATCCATATTTTCTCATGTGAGCCTTCTAATTCAATAAAAAACTCAATATCATAGATCCGTTCATCACTTGCAAATATTTTTTCTTTGAGTGTTTGATACGCTTGTCTTTGTTCCCCAGGCATCAAAGCAATCAGTTGTGAAAAGTCATCTGAATCCACCAAAGGTTTATCTAAGAACTGATTGTACCAAGGCGCATTAATATAGCAGTGTTCTTCTTTAAAATTTTGATCAAAAATACCACTATTAGAGCCTTCAAAGGCTAAAACATACCTTGACCGGCTCGTCGCCAATGCTTTTTTTGTTTCTTCTAGTTCAGTGTATTGGGCTATAATCTCTTCGTATTGGGTCTCAAGTGTATTATTTGTTTTTATTAATTCTTTTTCATAAGCCCGACGTTTTTTAAGATTATAAAGTAAATAGAAAATTAAAAAAGCTTCAAAAATAAACAAGCCAATAAAAGTAACAATGTAATAACGATACTTCTCAAAAAAACTTTTTTCATTATTAATAATCATTGATTCTTTTGGTAATTGACTGATCTCAAAACCATATTTTTCCATAACTTCTGCATCAAAATAATAAGTATTAGGACTCTCATCAATAACAAAAGAGTCTTTAAGAGAACCATTATCAAAATACGCATTTACTAGTAGACCTGCTAAATGGCCTTGCTTATAATGATCAACTACATGCCCACCAAGCATTCCCCCACCAATACCATGTTTATATATATGTAGTACAGGTACAGATGTATTATCTAATACAAAGGCCACACTTTCAGAGAAAAGAAAACTTTCACCGGTTTCATCTCTATACAATGACAAAAATAGCACAAGATCATCAGAAGAAATTTCATTTAATATTTTTGATAATTCACTGAAGGTTAGATTTGATGTGTCGTGAATTTTAAAATCGATCCCTGGATAGTCCTTTACATATTTTCTAAATGTTTCTAGATCACTTTGCCCTGTTGGTGTTGGATCCGTAATAACATGTATGCTTTTAGCCTTCTTTTGTAAGGCCAGTCCACTATCAATTGTTTCTTTTATTGAAATACTTTCGATAACCCCAGTGATTTCAGAAAAATCATTGGCTTTCATAGCATTGCTTTGATTATTAACACCAAAAAATACAATTGGCAAGTCTTTAAACAAACCATCTTTTTCTTCTAAAGCTAAATTATAAGCATTGTCATCTGCCACTAGGACTAATTCAAAATCTCTCATGGACATCTTTTTACTTAATTGGCTTTTAAAATCTTCAATCAAAGCCTCAGAGTAAAATTCCTTTGAATCCATGTATTGAATACTAATACTATACTCATCTTTTAAAACGCTTCTTAAACCTTTCATTTGATCCTCAAAGGTTGCAAAACTTGGGCTATAAGAACTTATGTATAAAATATTGTTCTTTTCAGCAACTGAAAAACTGGTAGTTGTAAAAACTAATAGTAAAACTGTTATGATGAGATACTTCATCTGCTTGTGCATTGTTGTCACCCCACTATAGAATTATTAACTAATAGATTAATCATCATGTGAATTATTTTGATTCCTTAAAACGATACATCCTTTGATCAGCTCTTAACAATAGCTCTTCATAACTTTGGTCATTAAGTTTATAGAATGCTATGCCATAACTAAATTTAATATTATAAAAATAATCAGACTGATCCATTAATTCTTTTCTAATCTTGTCTAGAAGTTTAGTAATGCCATAGCTATCTGTATCAGGACAAATGAGTACAAATTCATCCCCACCCCATCGACAAAACCGATCAATTATTCTAATGTTTTGTTTAAATAACTTAGCAACTCTCTTTAACAACTGATCCCCTGCTTCATGCCCATAAGTGTCATTTACTGCTTTAAATTTATCTAAATCAATTAAGGCAATGGAAAATATAGGTTCTCCCCGCATGCTTCTATTCATTTCATTTTTCAAAATCTCAATAGCCTTTCTTCTATTGTAGATGCCTGTTAATACATCAATATTGGCATTTTTTTCCAAAGAACTAATGGTCATAATATATTTCAAATCTTTTTCTATAGCTTCCTTAAACTTTATAAGAAGATTTTTATACTTTTCACTATATTTATTTTTTTTATGATCCAGTACACAAATGGTGCCAAAAATTTCTTCATCAGGCCAGAAAATAGGCAAGCCATAATAGGAAATCATGCCTAGTTCAACATCTGGATTGTCTTTCCAATAGCTATTACTAAGGGCATCTACCACTAATAATTCTTGTTTTTCACCTATAACTGTTTCGCAGTACAATCCTTTTGTTAGTTTTTCCTGGTCACCTTTTTCATAAGGATTGTTCAGGCTTTTGCTGCTTAAAAAAACAACAATATTTTTAGGGGTTATTTTCATAATCAAACTTGATGGCACGTCAAAAATTTCAGCAATACTATTAAGAATCTTTTGCCAATGATTTTTAATATCTCCTGGAATCTCCGGTTTATTTATACTGGTTATTTTAACCCTTTGGACTATAAATTTTTCCCTTAAATAAACTTCAGCATATGCCATAACAATCTCCTTAAATACCCCTAATATGGTTAGTATTTATTATGATACCCTATTTCTAGTATTTCAATCACGATTATTAAAAAGCCTCCTCTGGCAATGTCTTAATTGTCAAA
>Ga0102926_1000666_pt1 | contig 20090 bp, 20 predicted proteins | sample SalPonR1_A_D2_MG_FD_78173 | JGI IMG/M metagenome (GOLD analysis project Ga0102926, IMG submission 78173) | Salt pond soil microbial communities from South San Francisco under conditions of wetland restoration - Salt Pond MetaG R1_A_D2_MG | ecosystem: Environmental > Aquatic > Marine > Intertidal...
TCCCGAACGCGATTCCCGAGTCCCGAGGAGAACGCCATGAAGAAGGACATCCACCCGAAGCTCGTGCCGTGCAAGATCATCTGCGACGGCGAGGTGGTGCTCGAAACCTACAGCACCAAGCCCGAGATCCACGTCGACGTGTGGTCCGGCAACCACCCGTTCTATACCGGCCAGCAGCGCTTCATCGATACCGAGGGTCGGGTCGAGAAGTTCCAGAAGCGCTTCGGCACGAGCTACCGCAAGTAAGCGTCGGCCGCTGCGGCCCTCGGGTCGCGCCGGCCGTGGCGTCGAGCGGGGCCCGGGCGCGTGCGCTCGGGCCCCGCTTCGTGGGGCGCGCACCCGGCGCCGCGTGGCGGGCGCTCGCGCGCCTCAGTACACCGCTGCGCGGACCCGCGTTCCCTCGCCCGGCACGCTCCGCAGCTCGAAGTCGCCGCCGCGGGCCTCGACGCGCTCGCGCATCTGACGCAGGCCCAGCCCGCCGGCGCTGGTGACGCGGTCGCCGACGTCGTCGACGTCGAAGCCCGCACCGTCGTCCTGCACCTCGACGAACGCCCGCATCCGATGGTCGCGCCCCAGCCGGACGCAGACCGAGCGTGCCCGCGCGTGCTTCGCGACGTTGTGCATCGCCTCTTGGAAGATCCGGAACAGCACCGCCTCGCTGCGCACCTCGAGCTCGCCGATCTCGCCGATCTCGACCTCGACCTGCACGCCGTTCTGGGGACCGAAGTCGGAGGCGTAGCGCCTGACCGTCTCGACGAAGCCGTGGCGCTCCAGGTCGACGGGCCGGAGCGCGAAGATGCTGCGCCGCACCTCGCGGATCGACTCGCGGACCGTGTCCCCTGCCTGTTGGAGCTCGCCCCGCGCACGGTCCCCGTCGCGCTCCATCAAGCGCCGCCCCAGATCGATCTTGAGCGCGGCGAACGCCAGCGACTGCGCCACGCCGTCGTGGATCTCGCGAGCGATGCGGGCGCGCTCCTCGCCGATGGCGAGCTCTTCGCTGTGCAGGTAGGCGCGCGCGTTGCGGACCGCCAGCGACACCTGCCCCGCGAGCAGCGAGAGGAACGGCAGCTGGGCCTCCCGGACGGCCCCCTCCCGGTCCATGCCCAGCACCAGCACGCCCAGCAGCTCGTCGTCGGCGAGGAGCGGCAGCACGACCGCGCAGGCCGAGTCGCGAAGCAGGCCGCCGGCCTCGGCCCGGATCTCGGGTCCGAGCCTCGAGACGAGCTGCGGACCGCCGCGCGTCGCGAGCCTCGCCAAGACGTCCTCGTCCGCGTGCAGCGGGCCGATCGGCTCGTCGGGTCGAACGACCTTGGGCTGGAGCAGCGGTCCGGCGTCGGTCAGGAACACCGCGCCCCGCGACGCCTCGACCCGCTCCAGCGTCCGCTCCAGCAGCGATCCCAGCAGCCGCTCGAGGTTCCCTTCGGCCCGGATCGATCGGTCGACGTCGAACAGGGTGAGCAGGTCCCGCATCCGGCTCTGCGCCGCCTCCGCGACGGACGCGAACTCGGACGCGAGGATGCGGAACGCCTCGCGCGACCTCGGCCCCGGCTCGGCGGCGAACACGGCGTGCACGCTCCCGTCCACGCGCTCGCCTTGCCGGATCGGGACGGAGAGCAGCCAGCGGGACCCGGCCGGGCCCTCCTCGCGCTCGGGAGGCTTCTCGTCGCGCCGGACGGCGGCGTCCCGGGCGTGGATCCGCTGGCGCAGCTCCGCGTCCACCCCCTCCTCGCCCGCCAGCTCCCGCATCTCGACGCCCAGCACGACGGCGCTCGCGTCGGCTCCGGTCGCCTCGCGAATGCCGCTCGCGGCGGCGTGCACCGCCTCCTCGAGATCCGTCGCGGCGGCGAAGCGCTCGGTGACCCGCTGGATCGCCGCCAGCAGCTCGTGGCTGTCCTGCAGCTCCAGGTACGTCGTCGCCAGCTCGGACTGGGCCTGCTCGCGAGCGCGAACCTCGCGGACGATCCACGACAGGGTGAGCACGGTGGCCAGCGGCCCCAGGATGCTGTAGAACGCCAAGCGCACCCACGGCCCGATCGCCGGTCCGAGCACGGGCACCAGGCCGAGCTCGAACAGCACCACGATGCCGACGATCGAGAGGGGGAGCCAGACCCGGGCGCGGTCCACCTGCCTTGCCAGGCTTCCCCGTGCGGCCGCCTCGGACCGCCCGGGAGCGGGCCGGACCGGGATGGACGCGTGACGCGTCTCGCTAGGCACCATGCCGGCAAGCGTACCCGCCGCGCGCCGAACCTCCCATCGCGCCGGCGACGCGCGCTGCGGCCGCGCGGGTGCCGGGCTCGCGGCCCCGACCCGGTCGGCCGGCACCCCGTGGCGACGCGAGCCGGTACACTCGGACGCCATGGACACGGACTCCCTGCACGCACCCGCCGGGTCTGACGACGCGGCGACGGCGCGCCCCGCCCCCGAGGCGCCCGGCGGCCCGTCCGCCACGGTCGACGTACGCGGCGTGCCGGTGACGCTGCTCGGAACGGCCCACGTGTCGCGCGCCAGCGCCGACGAGGTCCGCCGGCGCGTCGCCTCCGGCGAGTACGGCGCGGTGGCGATCGAGCTGGACACGTCGCGACACGCCGGCCTGGTGGACCCCGATCGGATGTTGAAGACCGACCTGTTCACCGTGATCCGTCGCGGCCAGGCGGGCGCGATGGCCGCGAACCTGGCGCTGGGGGCGTTTCAGCAGCGCCTCGCGGACCAGTACGGGATCGAGCCGGGGCAGGAGATGCGCGACGCCATCGCGGCCGCCAAGGAGGCGGACCTGCCGCTGCTCCTCATCGACCGCGATATCGGCGTCACGCTGCGCAGGGTCTACCGGAACGTGCCGTGGTGGCGTCGGCTCGAGCTGCTTGCCGGGCTGGTGGCAAGCGTCCTCTCCCGCGAGCAGATCTCGGAAGAGGAGATCGAGCGGCTCAAGGACGGCGACGTGCTCGAGGCGACGTTCGCCGAGTTCGCGGAGCGCTCGGAGCGCCTCTACGAGCCGTTGATCGCCGAGCGCGACGCGTTCATGGCCGCGCGCATCCGCCAGGAGGCCGAGGCGATCGCGCGAGCGGCGAAGGAGGCCGGTCGCGAGCCCGCGCCGCTGCTCGCCGTCATCGGGGCCGGGCATCTGAACGGGATGCGCGCCGCGCTGCGCGAGGAGGCGACGGAGGACCCGAAGGCGCGCATCGACGAGCTTTCGACCGTGCCGCCCCCCTCCCCCGTCGCGCGCGCGCTCCCGTGGGCGATCGTGGCGCTGGTCCTGAGCGGATTCGCGATCGGCTTCCTGCGCGACCCCGAGCTGGGCCGGCAGCTCATCGGCGACTGGTTCTGGATCAACGGCGTCGCGTCCGCGATCGGGGCGACCGTGGCGACCGCCCATCCGTTGACGGTGATCGGCACCGCCCTCGCCGCTCCCCTCACGAGCCTGAATCCGACGATCGGCGCCGGCTTCGTCGCCGCCGCGTTGGAGCTGTGGCTGCGCAAGCCGAGCGTCGGGGATTTCGCGACCTTGCGGAGCGACGCGACGAAGCTGCGCGGCTGGTACACGAACCGGGTGGCTCGGACGTTGCTGGTGTTCCTGGGCGCCACGCTCGGCTCGGCGCTGGGTACCTGGCTGGCGGGAGCCCGCATCGTGACCCGCCTGCTCTGAGCCCCGCTGCGGGTGTGTGGCCAGGCGCCCATGGGCGGCCGCGCCGTGCGGTTAGCATGCGTCCATGTACGCAGACCTGCAGCGGTTTCTGAGCTTCCTCGAGCAGAAGGGCGAGCTGGTGCGGGTACGCGAGCCGGTCCGCGCGGAGCTCGAGATCACGGTGCTGGCCGATGCCGCCGTCAAGTCGGGGGGACCGGCGCTCCTCTTCGAGAACGTCGAGGGCCGTGACGTGCCCCTCGTCATCGGCCTGTACGGCACCCGCCAACGGATGGCGTGGGCGTTGGGCGTCGAGACGCTCGACGCGCTCGGCGACCGCGTTCGCGACCTTCTGGACGTGAAGGTCGGTGGCGGCCTGATGGGGCTCGCCTCGAACCTTCCCAAGCTTCGCGAGCTGACCTCGCTGCCCCCCAAGCGCGTCCGGCGCGCGCCGGTGCAGGAGACCGTCTGGCGCGGTGACGAGGTCGACCTGTCGCGCCTCCCGGTGCTCACCTGCTGGCCGGGCGACGGCGGTCCGTTCGTGACCCTGCCTCTCGTGATCAGCCGCGACCCGGTCGAGGGCGACGTCAACATCGGCATGTACCGCATGCAGGTGTACGACCGCGCGACGACCGGGATGCACTGGCAACGCCACAAGACCGGCGCACGCCACCTGGAGAACGCTCGGAAAGCCGGCCGCAAGCTCGAGGTCGCCGTCGCGTTGGGCGGCGACCCCGCGCTCACCTACGCCGCCACCGCGCCGCTCCCCCCGATCCCGGGAATCAACGAGTTCTCGCTGACCGGCTGGCTTCGCGGCCGCGGGGTCGAGCTGGTGCGCGGGGTGAGCGTCGATCTCGAGGTGCCGGCACAAGCGGAGATCGTGCTCGAGGGCTACGTCGATCCCGACGAGCCGTGGCGCGTGGAGGGACCGTTCGGCGATCACACCGGCTTCTACACGCTGGAGGACCTCTACCCGACGTTCCACGTCACCGCCGTGACGATGCGCCGTGACCCCGTCTACCCGGCGACGATCGTGGGGCGCCCGCCGATGGAGGACGCGTACCTGATCGAGGCCAGCGAGCGGCTGTTCCTGGCTCCCGCGCAGCTGATCCTTCCCGAGATCCGCGATTACCATATGCCTCCGGCGGGCATCGCGCACAACCTCGTGAACGTCGTGATCGACAAGGCGTACCCCGGCCAGGCGTACAAGGTCGCAAACGGCCTGCTGGGGTTGGGGCAGATGATGTTCGCGAAGGTTCTGCTCGTCTCGGACGATCCCGCGGTCGCGCCGCAGGACCACGCCGCGTTCTGGCGTCACGTCCTGGCCCGGGCCAGGCCGGGTCGCGACCAGCAGATCGCGAAGGGACCGATCGACGTCCTGGACCATGCGAGCCGGGCGTGGAGCTACGGCAGCAAGCTCGTTCTCGACGGCACCACCAAGCACGAGGAGGAGGGCGGGGACGTCCCGTGGGAGGCGGCGCCCGCTCGCCACGCCGAGACGCTTCCTCACCACGCCGAAACGGTTGCCCAGGATCAGCCGGGGGGCGGGTTCTGGTTCATCACCACGCGCAAGATCCGTCCCGATCAGGGCCGCCACCTCGGCGAGTGGGCCGCGCGTCAGTACGCCGCGCGGGGGATCCGCTGGATCGCGGTGCTCGACGACACGACCGATCCCACCGACTTCGAGGACTGCATCTGGACGATGCTGAACAACATCGATCCCGAGCGCGACGTGCAGGTGGTCGACGATGCCGTGGGCGGCCCGACCTGGGTCGTGGACGGCACGCCGAAGCTGCCCGAGGAGGGCTTCTCGCGCGCCTGGCCGGAGAAGATCACGATGGATCCCGAGGTCGAGGCGGAGGTCGAGCGTCGCTTCCCGGAGCTGTTGCGCCGGCTCCGCGGGGACGGCGACCTCGACGACGCGGCCCGTCCCGCCCTCGAATCCGGCGACGATCGCGGCGGCGGCGAGCTGGCGAACGTCTCGGACGCCTCGGACGCCGAGACCGATCCCGCGAAGCGGAGCTGATCGACGCTCGCTCGGTCGGACCGGTTCAGCGACGCCCGACGATCGTGGCGACCAGGAACACCGCGGCTTGCAGCAGGATGATCGCCGAGCCGCTGGGCACGTCGGCGAAGAAGGAGATGACGAGCCCGGCGACGGTCGTCGTCGTCCCGATCGCGATCGCGCCGAACGTCATCGCGGCCAGCGTGCGCGCCAGCAGCCGCGCCGCGGCCGCGGGGATCACGAGGTAGGCGGCCATCAGCACGATCCCGACCACTTGCGCGCTCACGACGACCGCGACCGCAGCGACGGCGAACAGCGCGTAGTCCAGGGCCCGCACCGGAACGCCGTCGCTCGCGGCGAGCTCGGCGTCGAAGGTGGCGTACGCCAGGCGACCCCAGGCGGCGGCCAGCAAGCCGGTCACGAGCGCCGACGTCACGACGATGATCGTCAGGTCGCCGGGTCCGACCGCCAGGATGGAGCCGAACAGCAGGTGCCAGACGTCGACGACGTTCCGGTCCGGCGGAATGCGCGAGAGGAACAGCACGCCCAGAGCCACCGAGACCGCGAAGAACACGCCGATGGCGGTATCGCTGGAGAGCTCGGTGCGGTCGCGCACCCAGGCGATCGCGAGCGCCGCGGTCAGCGTGAACGGCAGCGCCACCCACAGCGGCTGCGAAAGCACCCCACTGCCCGCGGCCCCGTAGGCGACCAGCGCTCCGAGCGCGATCCCGCCGAACGAGGCGTGCGCCAGGCCGTCGCCCAGGAACGCCAGCCCTCGCTGGACCACGAACACGCCCAGCAGTCCGGTCATCAGCGCGATCGCGACGCCTCCGACCAGCGCACGCTGCATGAACGCGTAGTCCAGCATGCCCGACAGCTCGGCGATCACGGCACGACCAGGCCGTGCCCGTGGCCGACGTGCCCGTAGGCCCGCTCCAGGCAGTCGCCGCTGAGCGCACGCTCGGGCGGACCGAAGCCGATCACGACGCGGTTGAGCACGAGCACGTCGCTGGCGTGATGCCGCGCGGCGGCGAGGTCGTGGGTGACCATGACCACGGTCGCGTCGGCGTCACGCTGGTACCCCTCGAGCAGACGGTTCAGGTCGTGCTCGGCCAGGAAGTCCACGCCGGTGGCGGGCTCGTCGAGGATCACCAGGTCTGGACGGCGGACGAGCGCGCGCGCCAGGTACGCCCGCTGAAGCTCTCCACCAGAGAGTCGCGCCAGGGGGCGGTCGGTGAGCCGTTCCGCCCCCACCCGCTCCAGCGCCTCGCACGCCGCGTCGTGCTCGTGACGCCGCACGCGTCCCGGCCAGGCACGGCGGATGCCAGAGACGACGAGCTCCAGCGCGGTCGCGGGAAACGACCGATCGAACGTCTTGAGCTGGGGCACGTATCCGACCCGGACCGGATCGCTGCCCGCGGCGCGTCCGAACACCGTCGCCTCGCCCCGGTCGGGGGCGACCAGCCCCAGCAGTACCTTCACCATCGTCGACTTGCCGGCACCGTTCGGTCCGATGATCGCCAGGAAGCGGCGCTCACCGAGCTCGAGGTCGATGTCGCGCAGGATCTCGACGTCGCCGCGCCGGACCGTGACGTGGCGCATGCGCAGCGCTGGGGTCGACGTGGGGGTCGAGGTGGGGGTCGGGGTGGGGGTCGCGTCCATGCCGTCCTCCCCTCGCCGGGCCATCGGTCCGGCGGCGCCCAACGGCGCACCGGCGGCCGCCTTCGCGGCCGACCTCACCGAGGGTCGGCGTCCGGGCGGAGCGTCGCTAAGATCTCCGCGGCATTGTAGCGCAGCAGCTCGGCGTAGCCGCGCCGGCCTGGCGCCCCGCCGATGGGATCCAGAACGCCCAGACGCACGCCCGCTTCGTCGGCGAGCACGCGTGCGGGACGCTCGGGCAGCTGCACTTCGGAGAACACGGCGACCGCCCCGGCACGCGCGATCGTGTCGATGACCTCCGCGAGCTCGCCCGCGGTGGGCTCGCGGCCCGGGAACGGCTCGATCTCGACGACCAGGTCCAGCCCGAAGTGCGCGGCGAAGTACGGCCAGGCGTCGTGGAACGGCACGAACGGCGCTCCCCTGACCGGAGCGAGCATCCGAGCGATCTCGGCGTCGAGCGTGTCCAGCTCGGCCAGGTAGGTCGCGGCTCGCTGGCCGATGGCGTCGGCGCGGGCAGGCTCCAGCTCGCTCAGGCGCTCGGCCAACGCGGCCACGATGGTGCGCATGTGGCCCGGATCGAGCCACACGTGCGGATTCACCTCGCCGTAGCCGGCGGGCGTACCCGCGTGCTCGTCCTCGCCGTGCTCTTCTTCCTCTTCTTCGCCGTGCTCCTCGTCCGCGTGTTCCTCGTCGGCGTGTTCCTCGTCCGGGTGATCGTGATCGTGGTCGCCCTCGACCAGCTCGCTCAGCGGCAGCGACTCGATCGCGACGAACACCGGCACGTCGTCGCCCAGCGCGTCCACCATCGTCAGCACCCAGGCGTCCAGGCCGCCGTTCGCGATCACCAGGTCGGCGTCCGCGAGCCTGGCCACCTGCCGCGGCGTCGGATCGTAGGCGTGCGGGCTGGCGCCGGGAGGAAGCAGCACCTCCACCGTGCCGTCGTCGTCCAGCAGGCGCTGGACCGCCTCGCGGTACGGCTCGATCGACACCACCACCCGCGACTGGGCCTGGGCGCCGACGAGGAGGCTCGAGACCGCGAGGATCAGCGTCGTCGCCAACGAGCGTCCCGGCAGGAGAAGACGTAGGATGGCACCGGCTTTTTGAGAAGTCGTTTTCATCACCGGGCGATCGTACACGCTGGCCGCGAGGTGCACAAGTGCGCACGCATTCGATTCGATCGACCCACACCGGCGATGCGCGTCCTCGCCGGCCTCGTCGCGGTAACGACATCCCATTGTCACGAGGTGCGCGACGTCGCACGAACGGCGCCGCCCTCGCAACGAAGCTCGGCCCCGAGCGAACGGGGCCGAGCGACGCGTCATGACGTGCCGAACGCGGAGGAGCACGGCACCGCCCTTCGATCGTGCTCAGGGTCGGGCCGGCGAGCCGCGCTTGCTTACTTGTGCGGATTCACGAACAGCGTCGGATCCATGCCGCGCATCGCCTTGGCCGAGAGCCAAACCTTCTGCGGTGCTCCGTCGACCCAGATCGTGCGCTTCTGCAGGTTGGGCTTGATCTGGCGCTTGTGGACCCCGACCTGCTTGAGGCCGACGCCGCCGCGCTTCTTGGGCGAGCCCTTGCGCTTGCTGGTCGTGGTGCTCCGGGTCTTCTTGCCGGTGACGGCACAAACTCGCGGCATGCTCTCCTCCTGCGCTCCGGCGCCGTCGGCGCCGAGACGTGTTGACATGAATCGCCCACCGGGACGGGCCCATGGGCGCCTGCCGGACCCGCGACGATGCGCGTCGCTCCGGCACGGAACGGGTGAATATAGCACACGCGCGCGCCCAGGGCGAGGCCTCGGGCCACCCGGCGGCGGTAGCATGCCCCTATGGACCGGACCCGGCTCGCCCGCGACATCTACCGCGCCTCCCACCTCACCGGACGCTTCGTGCTTCGCAGCGGCGCGGTCAGCGACGAGTACTTCGACAAGTACCTGTTCGAGTCGGACCCGCGACTCCTGGCCGCGATCGGCGATGCGCTCGCGCCGCTCGTGCCCGAAGGGACCGAGGCGCTGGCCGGGCTCGAGACCGGGGGCATCCCGCTGGCGGTGATCCTCTCGCAACGGACCGGGCTTCCGGCCCTGTTCGTGCGCAAGGAAGCGAAGACGTACGGCACCTGCAAGCTTGCCGAGGGCGGCCCCGTCTCGGGGCGTCGCCTGCTGGTCGTGGAGGACGTGGTCACGTCGGGCGGTCAGCTGGCGGCCTCGACCCGCGACCTGCGCGAGCGCGGCGCCACCGTCGAGCACGCCCTTTGCGTGATCGATCGTCAGGCCGGCGGCCCCGAGGCGCTGGTCGCCGCCGGGGTCGAGCTCCGTCCGCTGTTCACGATGCGCGAGCTGGTCGCCGCATCCGTACACTGAGACCATGAGCGACGAGACGCTGTTCCTCCGGATCGTACGTGGCGAGGTCTCCGCCGACATCGTCTACCAGGACGACCTCGTGACCGCCTTTCGCGACATCGCGCCCAAGGCGCCGGTGCACGTCCTGATCGTGCCCAACCAGCCGATCCCGACGGTGGCGGACGTCGAGGCGCGGCACGAGCCGGCGCTCGGCCGGCTGTTCACCGTGGCGCGTCGAATCGCGGAGGACGAGGGCCTGGCGGAGGACGGCTACCGGCTGATCGTGAACTGCAAAGAGCACGGTGGGCAGGAAGTCGATCACCTGCACGTCCACCTGCTGGGCGGACGCCCCCTCGGGCCGATGCTCGACCGCGGGGTCAGCGACGGAGCCTGACCGGCGAGGCCGGTACACTTGCCGACGATGACTCGCCGAACCAGCCAACGGCGCGCGATCCTGAGGGCGCTGCACGACGCCGAGGGGCCGCTGACGCCGCAACAGGTGCACGACGCCGCGCGCCGGGAGCAGAGCACGCTGGGGCTCGCCACGGTGTACCGGAACCTCGCCCGGCTCGAGGAGGCGGGCACCGTCGTCGCGGTTCACCTGCCGGACGACGCGACCCGCTACGAGCCTTCGGGCCGAGGCCACCATCATCACTTCATCTGTCGGACCTGCCACGGCGTCTTCGAGCTCGAGGCCGACTGCCCCGTCTCGATCCTCGAGGGCGTCACCCTTCCCGGCGGATTCCGCGTCGAGGACCACGCCCTCACGCTGTACGGCGTTTGCGAGCGCTGCCGGCGCCTCGCCGACCCGCCGCCGTCCTCGGCGTCGTCGTCGCCGCCGCCGTCATGAGTCGGGAGCGGAGGCGCGAAGCGCTGCGGCGGCGCGCGTCCGGCGCGCCCCGCGCGCCGATCCCCGGGCCGATGCGACCGGCGCGCGCCTTCCGGTCGCGCGTCTTCTTCCCGTGCGCCTTCCCTGCGATCGTTCTCGTGATCGTCCTGGCGATCGCGCTGGCGAGCACGGCGACGGCCCAGTCGCCCGGCCAGGACGCCGATCCCTCCGCGATCGGCTGGGTCGACGGCACGATCCGCACCATCGTCGAGTCGGCGGCCGGCTCGGGCACCGCGCTGGTCGAGCTCGCGAACGGACGCGTCATCGAGGCGCGGCTTCCCGGCCAGGATCCGATGGCCGGCTACCAGCTTCCGCCGTTCGAGGAGGGCGACCGGGTCGAGGTGTACTTCAGCCCCGGACCGAACGGTCAGCGGGTTCACGTCGTGGCCGACTGGGTGCGGCGCCCCGCGCTCGGCTGGCTCATCGGCCTGTTCCTGCTGGTATCCGTCGTGGTGGCGCGCTTCAAGGGCTTGCGGGCGTTCCTGGCGACCGCCGCGAGCCTGGCGATCGTGATCGGCTTCGTCGTTCCGCGCATCGTCGACGGGGCGCACCCGGTGCCGATCTCGCTGCTGGGCGTGAGCGCGATCCTGATCCTGGCGATCTACTTCGTCCACGGCGTCAGCTGGTCGACGACGGCGGCCCTGATCGGCACCTTCCTGGCGGCGGTCGTCACGATGCTGCTCGGTATCGTGTTCACCGACCTGGCGCACCTCACCGGATTCGGGAGCGAGGACGCCGCGATGATCGCCGCGACCGCGCCGAACATCGCGCTGCGTGGGCTGATGCTGGCCGGGCTGATGATCGGCGCCCTGGGCGCGCTGACCGACATCACCATCGTGCAGGCGGCGGTGGTGCGCGAGCTGGCGCACGCCGATCCCGACTGGGACATCCGGGCGCTCTACCAGCGAGGGATGAACGTCGGCCTGGACCATATCGGCTCGCTCGTGAACACGCTTGTGCTCGCCTACACCGGTGCCGCGCTCCCGCTCCTGGTGCTTCTCGGACAGGGCGAGATCGGCTTCGCCCGGGCCGTCAACCTGGAGCTGATCGCGGCCGAGGTCGTCCATACCCTGGTCGGCTCGATCGGCCTGATCCTCGCCGTCCCGGTCACGACCCTGATCGCGGCGGTCATGTTCCGCGGCGACCGACTGCCGCTCGCGCCCGGCGAGCTCGATCACGCCCACGCCCACTGACGTGGACGGCGTCGGAGCCCTCGTCGCCGGGGCGCTCCGGCTGGACCCGGCCGCGTTCACCGCCATCGCGAGCGATCCTGCCGGCGTCCGGATCGCCGCCCTCGTCCTGATCGGCTCGGGGCTGTCGCACGTGCTGGGCCAGAGCGTCGCGCTGGTCGCGAACCGCGTGCCGCCCTGGCGCTTCGTCCTCAGCATCGCCCTCGGCGCCGCCATCTTCGCGGCGTCCGTCGGCGTCTGGGCCGGCGCGCTCGGCGTGGCCGGCGCGGTCGCGTTCGACCGGCCGACGCCGTTCGCCCAGGTGGTCGCGATCGTCGGCCTGGCCCACGCGCCGCGGCTGTTCGGCTTCGTGGCGCTCACGCCCTACTTCGGCGCGGGCATCGGCGCGGCGTTGACCGTGTGGACGTTCCTCGCCCTGGCCGTCGGTGCACGCGCGACGTTCGGCTTCTCGCTGACCGAAGCGCTCTTCGCGCTGGGCGCCGCGTGGCTCGTGACCGAGCTGCTGGCGCGAACGGTGGGCCGCCCGGTCGTCGCCGCCACCCGTCGCATCCGTGAGCGGGTCGCGGGTCGGCCCGGCGCGGACGGCACGGAGCGCCGGCGATGACGCTGCCGCTTCCCGATCTGGGCACGCTGGCGCTGGCGGCCGTCGCCGCGCTGCTCGCCGCCGGCCTTCTCGCGCCGATCGAGGCGCTGGGCTGGTGGGCGGGCTGGTTCGGCTCCGAGCCCGAGCCGCTCACGCCGGAGGAGCCGGTCGATCCGTCGCCGTCGGGCTGGCTGGTGTTCCTCTCCGGCGTCCACTCGGTCGGCGGCGCGACGTTCGCGCCCCGGGAACGCGCGTTCCTGGAGCGCCTCCGCGCGGAGCTGCCGGACATCCACGTGATCGAGGTGTTCCCCTACTCCGTGACGAACCGCGCGCTCACCGGGCAACGGCTGTTCGCACGCTTCTGGCGCTGGGCGCTGGCGCGCAAGATGAGCCGCCGGCAGCTCGCCGGCATCGCGGGCATGGTGATCAACTTCCGCAACGCCTGGCAGGTCGCCGTCTCGGCCGACCGTCGCTACGGACCGATGTACGACGAAGGCTCCGCCGACCTGATCCTCCGAGCGCTCGTGCGCGACGGCTACCTTCGTGGGTCGGACGCGCCGCTGGTGCTGGTGGGGTACAGCGGCGGCGGGCAGATCGCGATGGGAGCGGCCGCGCCCCTCGCCGGTCGGACCGGCCGCCCAGCCCAGGTCGTCTCGCTGGGCGGGGTCATGGCCAGCCCGCGCAGCGGCGAAGGGCTGGCGAGACTGGTGCACCTGCGCGGACGGAACGACGCCGTGGCGCGCATCGGGGCGGCGTTCTTCCCCGGCCGCTGGCCGTGGGTGCGCTGGTCGACCTGGAACCGGCTGAAGGCCGACGGCAGGATCGAGGTCGTCGATCTGGGCGCCATGGACCACACCGGACGCGCCGGCTACCTCGACGACGAGATGCACCTTCCCGACGGCCGGACGCACCAGCGAGCCACGGTCGACACGATCGTCGCCGTCGTGCGCGACGCGTTGCGGACAGTGGAGGCGGACGGCGGCGGTCAGCCCTCGTAGACGCCCCAGACCTCGCGGAGCACGCCGCACGTCTCGCCGACCGTCGCGCCGACCCGCAGCGCCTCGCGCAGCAAGGGGAACAGCGCCCCCTCGCCGCCGGCCGCCAGCCGCAGCGCGTCCAGCGCCTGCGACGCCGCGACGCCGTCCCGTGCGCTTCGGAACGCTCGCAGCTCGTCCGCGCGCCGTCGCTCCAACGCCGGGTCGATCCGCGCGAGCTCCGGCTCCGGCTCGTCGCCGACGGCGAAGCGGTTCACCCCGATGATCACGCGCTCGCCCGACTCGATCGCACGCTGATGCCGGTAGGCGGACGCCTCGATCTCCTCGTGCACGAACCCGGCCTGGAGCGCGGCGACCGCGCCCCCGAGGCCGTCGATCCGGTCCAGGAGCGAACCGACCTCCGCCTCGAGCGCGTCGCAGAGGTGCTCGAGGTAGTAGCTTCCGGCCAGCGGATCGATCGCGTCCGCCACGCCGGTCTCGTACGCCAGGACCTGCTGCGTCCGCAGCGCCAGCCGCGCCGTCTCGGGCGTCGGCAGCCCCAGCGCCTCGTCCTGCGCGTTCGTGTGCAGACTCTGCGTGCCCCCGAGCACCGCGGCCAGCGCCTGGTAGGCGGTGCGCACGACGTTCACCTCCGGCTGCTGCGCCGTCAGGGTCGAGCCGCCGGTCTGCGTGTGGAACCGGAGCGCCCGGCTCTTCGGATCGCGGGCGCCGAAGCGCTCCCGCATGCGGCGCTCCCAGATCCGCCGCGCCACCCGGAACTTCGCGATCTCCTCGAAGAAGTCTGCGTGACAGGCGAAGAAGAAGCTGAGGCGGGGCGCGAAGGCGTCCACGTCCAGCCCGGCGTCGACCGCCGCCGCGACGTACGCCTCGGCGTTCGCGAGGGTGAACGCCAGCTCCTGCGCCGCGGTCGCGCCCGCCTCCCGGATGTGGTAGCCGCTGACGCTGATCGGATTGAACGCGGGCAGCGTGCGCGAGGCGTGCGCGACGAGGTCCGTCGCCAGCCGCATCGACGGACGTACCGGGAAGATCTGCGTCCCGCGCGCGGCGTACTCCTTCAGGATGTCGTTCTGGACGGTGCCTTTCAGCCGGTCCAGCGACGCCCCCTGCTCCTCGGCCACCAGGGTGTACAACGCCAGCAGCATCGCGGCCGGCGCGTTGATCGTCATCGAGGTCGTCACCCGGTCCAGCGGGATGCCGTCGAACAGGCGACGCATGTCGTCGAGCGTCGCCACCGACACGCCCACGCGCCCCACCTCCCCCGCCGCCATGGGATCGTCGGGATCGAGGCCCAGCTGCGTCGGCAGGTCGAACGCGACGGACAGGCCGGTGACGCCCTGCGAGAGCAGGTAGCGGTAGCGCTCGTTCGACGCCGCCGCGGAGGCGAACCCGGCGTACTGGCGCATCGTCCACAACCGCGAGGTGTACATCCCCGGGTGGATGCCGCGGGTGAACGGCGGCTCGCCCGGCGTCCCGAGCCGCACGCCCAGATCGTCGGGCGGGGCGTACCGGATCGGCGGCCGAGGGACGCCGCCGGGCACGTCGCAGCCGGACGCGTCGTCGTTGGAATGAGCCATGCGGCGATGATAGCCGCAGCGGGCGAGGCGCGACACGACGCCTGCACGCCGAGGCGGTACGCTCGAACCGGAGGAAACCGATGAACTATCGCAGACTGGGAAGCAGCGGACTCAAGGTATCGCAGGTCAGCCTGGGGGCCTGGACCACGTACGGAGAGAGCGTCCAGGATCGGAAGCTGATCACGTCGATCGTCGAGAAGTCGCTCGAGGGGGGCGTGAACTTCTTCGACAACGCCGACGCCTACGCCCGTGGCGAGGGGGAGCGCTTCATGACCGGCGTGCTCCACGACATCGGCGCTCCACGGCACACGCTGGTGCTGTCCAGCAAGGTGTTCTGGCCGATGTCGGACGACGTGAACGATCGCGGCCTGTCGCGCAAGCACGTCATGGAGTCGATCGACCGCTCGCTCGACAGGATGGACGAGGACTACCTCGACATCTACTTCGCGCATCGGCACGATCCCGAGACGCCGATGCCCGAGATCGTCGAGACGTTCAGCGACATCGTCCGAAGCGGACGGGCGCACTACTGGGGCACCAGCGAGTGGTCGGCCGCGCAGATCGCCGAGGCCCACACCTACGCCGAGGCGCACGGCCTGGTCGCCCCGGTGGTCGAGCAGCCGCACTACTCGATGCTGCACCGACAGCGGGTCGAGGAGCGCATCCTGCCGGTGACGGAGCCCAAGGGCATCGGCCTGGTGGTGTGGAGTCCGCTGGCGCAGGGCATGCTCACCGGAAAGTACGACGAGGGCGTTCCGGAGGGGAGCCGCTTCGCCGAGAACGAGAACACGGCGTCGCGCTTCCTGACCGAGGAGAACCGCCAGAAGGTCATCGCCCTGCGCGACGTCGCGAACGACCTCGGCGTCAGCCGCGCGCAGCTGGCGTTGGCGTGGGTGCTTCGTCAGCCGGGCGTCTCGTCCGTCATCACGGGCGCGACGAAGGTCGGGCAGATCGAGGAGAACCTCGGTGCCGGCGAGCTGGAGCTCACGCCCGAAGCGACCGAGCGGATCGAGTCGATCCTGTCCGACTGAGCGAGAAGCGTGGCGACCCGCGCACACGGCGCGGGCAGCGCGTCACGACGCGGCTTGCGGGTCGTCGACGAAACGGGGCCGGACGCGACGGATGCGCTCGACCTGACGCGGATCGACGCCCGCGGCATCGAATACCCTCTCGAACGCCTCGCCGCGACCCCGGGCCGCGGGATGGCGTCCCAGCAGCCGCGGGGGGACGACCGGGACGTGCCGGTACGACGCCGCGGCACGCGCCAGCGCGATCTCGAGCCCGAACCGGTCCAGGTCGGTCCGCACACGCTCGTACACCCGCGCGCGGGCGCGCGCGGCTCTCGGATCGTGCAGCTCGGACGGACCGCGGGCCATATCGCGCAGCACCTCGACGCGGCAGGCGTCCAGACCGGCGCGGACCCGCTCGGCGGGTCGTCGTGGGGTCAGCTTCGTCCGCATCGTGGCCTCCCTCGGCTCGACCCGGCGGATGGGCCGTGGCCCATCGTGGCGAATCCGACCCTGGCGGCGCAAGGGACGAAGGTCCGCGGCGCAGCTGCAGGAACGCGGGGAACGGCTTCGCAGACGGCGGGGAGTAGACTCGACCCATGCGCCTCGTGTCCGCAGACGACGTCCGCGCCGCCGACCAGGCAGCCGCCGGTCTGGGCGCTCCACCCTCGCTCCTGATGGAAGCTGCCGGACGGTCGGTCGCGACCGACCTCCGCCGGGCCTGGCCCCACGCCCAGCGGCCGCTGGTCCTGTGCGGCTCGGGCAACAACGGCGGCGACGGCTACGTCGCGGCGCGCCACCTCGCTCGCGACGGCCTCCGCCCCACCGTCTTGGCGCTGCGGCCGGGCGCATCGAAAGGCGACGCGGCCGAGGGCGCCAGGCGCGCCTGGCTCGAGATGGCCGAGATCGGCGCCTTGGACGAGGACGCGCTCGCGAGCGCGCTCCGTGAAGCCGACGTGGTGATCGACGCGCTCTTCGGGAGCGGTCTGGACCGGCCGCTCGAGGGCGATCCCGAGCGGGTGGTCGCGCGGCTCGCCGAGTGGACCGGCCCGGTCCTGGCGATCGACGTCCCCAGCGGCGTGGACGCCGACCGCGCGGTTCCTCCCGGACGCCACGTGCGGGCCGACCGGACCGTCCAGCTGGCGTACGCCTGCCCCGCCTCGGCGCTCTCCCCCGCGAGGTTCGCGTTCGGCGCGTGGACGGTGGCCGACATCGGCATGCCCGAAGGCGCTCTGCCCGAGCGCGAGCGACCGGAGCTGAGCCACGACGCGGACGCTGCCCGCGCCTGGCCGGGCCCCGGACCGGACGCCCACAAGTACGACGCCGGGACCGTCCTGATCGCGGCCGGATCGGCACGCTGGTCGGGCGCCGCCGAGCTGGCCTGTCGCGGTGCGCACCGGGGCGGCGCGGGGCTGGTGACCCTCCTCACCGACGCCGTCCACCCGGGCCGCTGGCCCGAGACGATCGCCGAGATCCTGGACGAAGGCGCGGGAGCTCTGTCCAGGGCCATCGCCGCCACGGACGCCCGCCACGCCGCCGCCCGCGTGTTCGGTCCCGGCCTGGACGGGAGCCGGATCCCCGAGCTCGCCTACGCGCTCGAGCACGGCGACGCCCCGACCGTTCTGGACGCCAGCGCGCTGGACGACGCGCTGCGCGAGTCGACCGCGCGGCGACCGGGCAGGTGGCTGACCCCGCACCACGGCGAGGCGGCCAGGCTCCTCGAGACCGGCTCCGACGCGGTCCACGCAGATCCGATCGGGAGCGCGCAGCGGCTCGCGGAGCGGTGGAGCTCGGGCGTGGTCCTGAAGTCCGCCGGCGCGGTCATCGCCGGTCCGGACGGCCGCGTCCGCGTGGTCGCGGCCGGCCATCCCGGGATGGCTTCCGGCGGCACGGGGGACGTGCTCGCAGGCCTCCTCGGGGCCGCCTTGGCGGCGCCCCACGACGACGCGTCCGCCCGGGTCGCCGCGGCCGTGCATCTGCACGCGCGGGCCGGTGAGCGCGCGGCCCGCCGCTACGGCGTCGCGCTTAGCGCGAGCGACCTCGCGAACGCGATCCCGGGGGCCCGCAGAGCGCTCGGCGGAGCGTGGTAGCCTCCGCGCGTGCCGCTCGAGGTGACCGTTCCCGCCAGCAGCGCCAACCTGGGCCCCGGCTTCGACTGCCTGGGGCTTTCGATCGGATTGGAGCTCGTGGTGCGGGCCACGCCCGCGACCCGCGACCGCTTCGTGTATCGCGGCGACGGCCACGTCGACACCGGCCCTGACAACCTCGTCCACCGTGGCTTCCGTGCCGCCGTGGAAGCCACCGGACGGGCGGCGCCGCCCGTCCTGCTGGAGGCCCGCAATCCGATCCCGCTCGCGCGCGGTCTGGGCTCGTCGTCCGCGGCGCTGGTCGCCGGCGCCCTGCTGGGCGACGCCGTCTGCGGCGGCGCGCTGGGCCTCGACGGCGTCTACCAGCTGACCGCCGACCTCGAGGGTCACCCCGACAACGTCGCCCCGGCGCTGTTCGGCGGCCTGACGGTCAGCGCCCGCGACGACGCCCGCTGGATGACGCGCGTCCTTCCGTGGCCGCCGTCGTGGCGCCTGTTGTTCGGCGTCCCGGCGTTCGAGGTCCGGACCGAGGACGCTCGCGCCGTGCTCCCGCCCCGGATTCCGCGCGCCGAGGCGGTCGCCACGGCCAGCCGCGTCTCCTTCTGGCCGCTCGCGGTCCTCCGCGACGAGCCGGACCTGCTCCGGTTCGCCTCCGCCGACGTGACCCACGAACCGTACCGGCATCACCTGTTGCCCGGCTTTCCCGAGGCGCAGCGCGAGCTGCGCGACGCGGGCGCCTGGGCCGCCTACCTCTCCGGCGCCGGCCCCACGCTGGGCGTCGTCTGCTCGGCGGCTCGCGTGACGGTCTGCCTGGAGATCCTGGAGCGTTACTCCGGACCGGACGGCCGGGTGCTGGAGCCGCCGATCGGCCGCGGCCCGCGCGTCACCGGCCGCTGGGAGGACGTACCCGAAGCACCTTGAAGCCGCGCTCACGGACGAGCTCGTCGACGGCCTCGTCCGCGGCGAACGTCGCCTCGTACGGCAGCGCCGCGTTGGCGACCAGCCATACCTCGCCGCCGGGCGCGACGCGCCGCAGCGCCGCCTCCAGAAACGCCCGTCCCAGCCCGACCCGCACCCCGCTCCCGACGTGGAACGGCGGGTTGAGGATCACGCGGTCGAAGCGCTCGTCACGCTCCAGCGACGCGTCCAGGTCGGCGTGCACGACCCGCGCGCCGGGCACGTTCCGAGCGCAGCTCCGCACGGCGGCCAGGTCGTCGTCGACCGCCGTGACGCGTCCGCCGCAGCGCGCCGCATAACGCGCCAGCGGTCCCCAGCCGCACCCCAGGTCCAGCACCGTGGCCCCGGCGGGCACGGCGCCGCCCGCGTCCATACGCTCCAGCAGCAGCTCGCTACCCGGATCGAGCTTGCCCGCCGCGAAGCAGCCCGCCAGCGCCACTGCCTCGCCGTGGCCGGTCTCGAACGTGATCCACGGCTCTGGGCGCGCGTCGGCGCGAGGAGCCGTGGCGCGGGCCAGGCGCCAGCCCTTGCGACGGTCCACGACCTGCACCTCCCCGAACGCCTCGCCGGCGTCGCGCTCGTACCGCTTCGCGCCGCGGTCCTTCTCGAGCACGATCCACGCGGTCCCGCCGGGCCGGAGCGCGGCGGCCGCCGCGCGGATTTCGGCACGGACCCGCTGCGAGCCCCGCTCGGCGGGCGGCGCCAGCAGCACGTGGTCGAACGCCGCCGGCGGCGCGTCCCACGGCAGACCCGCCGACGCCCACAGGCGCGTGGGTCCGCCCGGGCCCGCGGCCGCGAGGTCGTGCCGGAGCGCCGCCAAGCCCAGCGCCGACGGCTCCAGGACCGCGACGCTGGCGGCGGACGCGGCGCGACCCGGTACGCCCAGGCAGGCCGAGGCGTCGAGCACCTCGCCCCGCAACGGCCGAGCCGCCTCGCTCAGGGCGGCCCAGCCGGCAGGCGGCTCGGGATGACCGCGGCAGCCGGCCCGCCACGAGAACGTCACGCCGGCGACGCTGGCACGGTCGTACCCGCCACGGTCGTACCCGCCACGCTCGTACCCACGCTCGTAGCCACGGTCGCTCACGGCGGGACGATACCCGACAGCGCCGTGGTAGCGTCCCTCCCGTGCCGCTGATCCTGGGCGTGGACACCTCCTGCGACGACACCGGCATCGGCCTCGTCGACGCCGA
>Ga0102926_1000667_pt1 | contig 20088 bp, 15 predicted proteins | sample SalPonR1_A_D2_MG_FD_78173 | JGI IMG/M metagenome (GOLD analysis project Ga0102926, IMG submission 78173) | Salt pond soil microbial communities from South San Francisco under conditions of wetland restoration - Salt Pond MetaG R1_A_D2_MG | ecosystem: Environmental > Aquatic > Marine > Intertidal...
ACGTTGTCAAGAAATGATGTAGACTATGTCGTGACAGAGTATGGTGTCGCGAAATTAAGAGGAACAAATTTGAAAGAGCGTGTCAATCGATTAATTAATATTGCACATCCGAATTTTAGAGATGAATTGAGACAAAAAGCTATTGAAATGAACTATATTCAAAGGTAGGTTAATCATGGCAAAATTTATGTTAGATGATTTAACAATTGATTATCAAATTAAAGGTGAAGTCAGTAATAATCCGCCGCTGATTGTATTGAATGGTATTATGATGAGCCAAGCATCATGGGTTCCCTTACAAGATGAGTTAACAAAGAAACGTCAGGTGATTTTCCTTGATTTTATTGATCAAGGGGAGTCAGACCCTGGTGAAGGTTTAAGTTATGACCATGCATTACAAATAAAAATGGTTGTTGGATTAATGAAGCATTTACCTTATGAAACTTACGATATTTTCGGTATATCTTATGGCGGAGAAATCGCTCTACAAATAGGGATTCAATGCCAAGGCCTTGTTAGAAAACTTGCAGTATATAATGTAACTTATAAAACAACACCAGTGTTGAGTCATATTGGAAAATCCTGGATTAAAGCTGCAGAGACATATAATCCAGAAACCTTTTTTTATACGACTATGCCTTGGATTTATTCAAAATCTTTTTATAACAAAGAAATTGAATGGTTCAATAACAGGCTGGTGACTTTAAAAGAAGTATTGAATAAAAAATTTCTTGATGGTATGATTAGATTAATTAATAGTTCTGAAAATTATGATATATATAATGAACTATGTAAAATTAAAGTTGAAACGCAAATTGTGGGAAGTGACAAAGATTTATTAACACCTGGAGAACATGGAAAGAAGATTGCTGAAAAGATTAATAATGCCACTTATAAAGAATTCTTTAATTGTGGTCATGCATCAATGTATGAACAGCCAAGTATTTTTTTAGAAAGTTTACTAGGTTTTTTAGATCGAGGGTCTTCCGTAAAAATTATATAATAATCATATAAGAGAGGAATTAATATGTCTAGAAAACAAAAAACAAGAGAAAAAATAATGAAAGCAGCATTAGAGCTTTTTTCAAAGCAAGGGTATTTTAAAACAACCACTCGGGAAATTGCAGACTTAGCTGAAATAAATGAGTTAACACTTTTTAGACATTTTGGAACAAAAGAAAATTTGTTTCAACAAACAACTCAAGCATATGTTCAAGATATTAATATAAAAGGGGAAATTGAACAATTTAAGAACCAATCCTTTGAAGTAAGTATTCGTGAAATAGCACTAGATTATTTAGAATTTTGTATTGAGAACACTCAATTATATAAAATTCAAATGCATCTATCTGATAATATGAAAGATTTTGTTCGATTAAAATTATCAAGAGGTTATCAAAAAGAGTTAAAAGAGTACTTTACTGAGCTGAAAGATGAAGACAAAATCAATGGTGATCCTGAAAAGATGTCTGTTGTTTTTATTAATGGTATCTTAGGCGCTTTTACTGTCTATGTATTAACAGATAATACTTTTACAGATATACCTTTAGAGGCCTTAGTTATTGAACAAGCCAATCAGTTCGCTCAGTATTATAAAAAGTAAGGATTAACTGGGAGGAGATATGTTAAAAAAAATAGAATTAACGAATAATGAAGTCTATACTTATCGTGAAATTGAAAATGACCAACCCAAACTATTATTAATCCATGGAAATATGACATCTAGCCAGCATTATGACGTACTAATCGAAGCATTGAAAAATAGTTTTCATATTATTGCACCTGATTTAAGAGGTTTTGGTGGTTCTACGTACAAGCATGAAATTTCAAGTTTAAAAGATTTTTCGGAAGATATTTATCTTTTTATGAATGCTTTAGATATTCCCAAAGCAAATATTGCTGGTTGGTCAACAGGTGGTGGTATTGCAATGCAATTAGCAATTGATCATCCCGAATATGTAAAAAAACTTATATTAATTGAGTCTGTAGGCATTAAAGGTTATCCAATCTATAAAAAGAATGATCAAGGACAACCAATTGTAGAGGAACCTTTATTAACCAAAGCAGAAATTGCAAAAGATGTTGTCCAAGTATTACCGATACTAAATGCTTATGCACAAAAAGACAAAGAGACATTAAAACAGATTTGGGATGCTCTCATTTATGTGAATGGTCAACCAGATGACTCTCAATATGGAATTTATTTAGAGGACATGTTAACTCAAAGAAATTTAGTTGATGTAGATTATGCATTGACACGATTTAATATTTCAGAAAAGAACAATGGTGTAGTTGATGGGACAGGTGAAATAAATAATATCACTCAAGAGACACTAATATTTCAAGGGACAAATGACTTAGTGGTACCTGAAGCCATGGGGGATGGCATTTATGAAGCCTTAGGCGACCAAGCAAAATTAGTTAAAGGTGACTGGGGTCATTCGCCGCTAATAGATGCTTTAGATGTATTAAAAAAAGAAATAACCGAATTTATTTAATTTAAAAATCCTTAAACAGTTGAACTAACTGCTTAAGGATTTCTTTATTTTAGAAACTTATTTTTTATCTGTTTTAAAAAATTATCTTTTTCGTAATGCATTTGATCCTTAATTTGGGCGAAGAAAACTTCTTGAGTATCAAGTGTTTTAGCAGTCGGTTTATCTTTTGTATAATTACCATTTGATTCTTGGATCCAAGAGTTCTCAGTATCTTCTATATTTTTAATAAGTATATTCTTAATATGTTTTTTTAATGAATCATCATAAATTGGTACCATTTGTTCAACACGACGATATAAGTTTCTTGGGCGCCAATCGGCACTTGAAATAAACACTTTTTCATTGCCGCCATTATAGAAGTAACTTAATCGAGAATGTTCTAAAAATTTTCCTATAATACTTTTAACAGTAATATTTTCGCTTAGGTTTTCAATACCTGGTCTGATACAGCTCATCCCTCTAACAATAAGATCTATTTTTACACCAGCTTGAGAGGCCTCATAAAGTTTATCGATAATTGATTCATCAACTAATGAGTTCATTTTAGCAATAATATATCCTTTCTTTCCTTTTTTTACATTTAGTATTTCATTATTAATGAGTTGAATGATACTATCTTTTAAGTTAATTGGTGCAATTTTCAAATAATTAAAATTTGGATTTAAATGGTAACCAGTTAATAAATTAAAGAGATTGGATGCATCTTGGCCTAGCTCAGGATTAGCCGTAATCAAATCAATATCTGTATAAAGCTTTGCGGTTTGGTCATTATAATTACCTGTACTAAAATGTAAATATTTCTTAATGCCGTCATCCTCTTCGCGTATGATTAAAAGAATTTTTGAGTGGACTTTAAAACCTGAAAAACCATAGACTATATGACAGCCTGACTTTTCTAATCTTTTAGCCCATTCTATGTTTTGCTTTTCATCAAACCGGGCTTTCAGTTCAACAAGAACGGTTACTTGCTTTCCCTTCTTAGCTGCCCTTGCTAAGTTTTTTACAAGTTTAGAATCCCCACTGACACGATAAAGGGTCTGCTTAATGGCTAGGACCTGATCATCGTTAACAGCCTTTTCTATTAACTGATTAACTACATCAAAGCGCTCATAAGGTCTGTGGAGCAGATAATCTTTTGCTTGGATTGCTTTAAATAAATCTTCTTCATATTCAAGACTGCTTTTTCTTGGACTATGGTATTTATACTTTAAATCGTTAAACCCTTTTATATTGTATAAGTCAAATAGATTGCCTAGATTAATCGGGCCATTAATTTTGTAAATGCTCTCCTTTGGTAAGTCATATTGACTCATTAGGAAGTTAAAAAAATCTTCGTCATAGTTACCGATTATTTCTAAACGAACAGGAAATCCCCATTTTCTACGATTCACATAGTTTTCCATTTCTTTTAGAAAATCTGATGCATTGTTATCAAGCTCAACATCTGCATTTTTAGTAATTCTAAACTGAGTAATAGATAAAATATTATAGCCATTAAAGAGTTTAGAAATGAATGCTTTAATAATACTTTCAATATAAATATATTTGTGAGTATCATTGGTTTTTAGATGCACTAATCTTGGGAGTATAGATGGTACACGAACAAAAGCATATAGGGCACCATTGGATTCAAGATAGGCATCATTGATCAGCAAATTATCCTCTGTATGTTCTAATTTCACTCCTAAGGTTAAACTCTTATTAAGTAAAAGAGGAAAGGGTCTTGATTGATCCACAGCCATAGGCGTTAAAACCGGAAAAATATTTTCATTAAAGTACTGTTCTAAGTATTTTTTTTCTTTCATCTTACAATCGCTAAAATTCAGTATGTGGAGTTTATTCTTAGTTAATTCTTTTTGAATGTGTTCATAGTAGTAATATTTTTCATGGTATAGGTCATGGATATTTGAACTAAGTTTTTTATATAGTTCTTCAGTGGTTAAGTCACCTTCATCTATTGAATTATAATTAGAGTCTAGTTTTTCAATGAGTCGAGCCATTCGAACCATAAAAAATTCATCCAAGTTGGAGGCTGTAATGGCTAGAAATTTAATGCGCTCTAATAAAGGTGTATCGTCTGACTTAGATAAATCAAGTACACGTTCATTAAATTTCAGCCAACTGAGCAGCTTGCTAAGATATAAATTATTAGACATTTTAGAACCCCTTTCTTTTTATGATGGGTTGGATCCCAAAGATTTTTTCGAATAAATCACTTTTAGCTTGCAGACTCCAGATTTCAAAGTCTAAATTATTAAACCCATCAATGCTTACGACTAATTGTGAGTTTTCATGGGAAACACTAAACTTAGTAACCGGTTGGTTGTGGGAACGGTCTAAACTATCGGCAAGTCTTAAGAGAGCCGTTAGTTTAAGAACTTTCATATGGGCTGTTTGGTTTAGTTTTAAACGCGTCTCAAGGGAAATACTCTTATATGAATGGTAACGTGCAATATAAGCGATTATAAGGTTTTCTTCAGTAGAGAGGCCTAGAATATCTGATGACTTTAAAATGTAATAAGAATGCTTGTAGTGTTGTTTTAAGCTGATATATTTACCAATGTCATGTAAAATACCTGCTATTTGAAGTAATAGTCGATCCCGTTGGTCAAGGCCATGAATTTCTTCTGTTTCATCAAAAAAATTTAAGGCATTATTTGTTACATTTACAGCATGTTTCTTATCAAATTTATATTTTTCCCCAATGGTATAGGCGATTCTAATGATGTTTTTATTAAACCTTTTTTCAATGACCTCATAAGTATTAGGCAATAATTTTTTTATTGTAATAATGTCTTCTAAGGTAAAATTAACACAGTAAATTGACTCAATCGAAGCAATTTTAAAAATAATTGAGTATATGGTTAAAGATATTGTGAGGCGTTCAACTTCATGAATGGTTAAATCATATTGCTCTGACAAGACAACAAAATCCTTTTGGCTAAAATCATTGTAAATATTTTTAAATGTCTCTAATGGTACTTGAAATATTTTTTCATTTTGTGGAATATTTAAAATGTTTCTTAATAAATCCATCTCTTTTCCCGTCATTATAACAGAATCAATGCTTTCATTTGAAATAAATTTTTCTAACATATGAGTGAATGAATTTAAATAATTTTCTACAGAACTTGAGAAATGTGTCATTTTATCTTTTAAATTTCTTAGAATTTCATTGAGTTTAATACTACCAAATCTTAAATTAATATAGTCAACGATCTCTCTTTCTTTAGATAATGCCATGGAAAAGCGGCCAGTACCAATGTAGCAAAAAAGTAAGTTTTGGTTGATGATTTCTTTAGGGTCTAAGATATATTGAATGCCTTTATAGATGTAACTTTTTTCTTCGCTATCACTTAGAACAGTTAAATAGAAGCCTGTTTTATGACTTATTTGATCGACGACGAAATCCTTATTATTTGATTCGCGAATGGCAGTTGTTGCAAAGAGATTAGTCATTTCAACTTGATAATCATTCAATAGGCCCTTTAGTTGATTAAGAATCTGACAAATCTCATTTAAATGTTCATAGGAGATGTGCTGATTTTTAAAAGTATCTGTCCCTAAGTCAATTGGATACTCAATTGCTTCTAAGTTGATTAGTTCATGGTTACTATTTCTTTCAGTTATTTTCATAGTAATGGCTTTAGAACCGATATATATAACTGCAGTTTTCATAATTGCCTGATTCATAATTATTCCTTTCTTGCTAATATTAAGTTAGTGTTAAGGATTATAGTTTTTTCTTCCTTTATTGTATTTCTTATTATATTATAATACAAATATTAATGGGAAGTGTTAATTCTACTTTAAATATAAAGGAGTGACGATGAATCAAATAGCCGTTATTGATATTGGATCCAATTCCATCAAATTAGTATTAGCTAAGTATGATGCCTATGGTTTTCAAATAATTGATGAACTTAAAGAAAGTGTGCGATTAGGTGAAGGCATGGATAAAAACGATTTCATGAAAGAGGACCGTATGGAAAAAGGTCTTGAAACCCTTCAAATGTTTAAAGATTTATGTATAGCAACTAAGACTAAAAGGATTATTGCAGTTGCCACAGCCGCTGTAAGAAATGCTACCAATGGTCAAAGATTTATTAAGGGCATAAATGATGCATTAGATTTAGAGGTTAAAATACTTACAGGCAAAGAAGAAGCTTTTTATGATTACTGTGGTGTTGTAAACAGTATAGATGCCACTGATGGTTTAATCATTGATATTGGTGGTGGTAGTATTGAGATGGTTTGGATGGAAAATCGAAAGATTAAACATTCTCACAGTTTTAACTTTGGTGCCGTAACTTTGGCTTCTATGTTTAATTTAAGGGATGAGGTAAAGATCGCTTCAATTGAAGCCTTAAAAGCATACTTATGGAAAGCTTTTAAAAGCATTGATTGGTTAAAAAAGGGACATTTTGATTTGTTAATTGGTGTTGGCGGTACTTTAAGAAATATTGCTAAAATCGATAAGCGTCAAAAGAATTATTCTTTTGATCGTATTCATAATTACGAAATGACAGTTACAGCAGTAGAAAATGTATTTGATCAAGTAAAAGGCTTGTCTCTAAAGGAAAGAAAAAATATTTCTGGGTTGTCAAAAAAGAGAGCTGATATTTTTATTGGTGCCAATGGTTTTGTTTTATATTTAATGGAATATTTAGAGATGAATCAACTGATATTGAGTGGTAAAGGGATTCGTGAAGGGATTTTATACAATGATAAGATTTTAGATGGACACATAGTAGAGGATGTCTTAGAGTATTCATTAATGGCTCAAGTAGATAAATTACCAAAGTTTAAAAGTCATACATTAAATGTCTATGGATTATTGAAGCAATTAGTCATGGCTTTGGAACCTTTATTCTCTTTTAAATATTCAGATTTTGATGGTTCTATTGAAAAGGTCATAAAAACATCAGGTTTGCTACATGATTTAGGAAGTATTATTAATTATTATGACCATCATGAACATACTTTTTATATGATCCTAAATTCAGATATAAATGGTGTAAATCATAGAGAACAATTATTATCGGCTTATATTGCGGCTTCTCATCGACATGTGAGCTATAGTTTGCACAAATATAATCTAAATAGAAAACAGTTTATGGATATTATCGACAGAAAAGGTGATGATAAGGAACTTATTAGGAAATTTGGCATTCTTTTAGAAGTTGCTGAAGGTTTGGACCGTAATATGTCTGGTGCAATAAAGATTCATGAGATAGTAATAGATAAACAGGCAGTTAAAATATTTATAAAGAGTTCGAAAAATCCGATTTTAGAAATAACTGATGCCCTAGAAGCGGCAAAGGGATTTGAGAAGAAATTTAATCGTCAATTGAGTATCATTCAAGTGAAGGATTAAACCAGGGGGACTAGGGATGAATAAAGAGAAACTACTTTATCTACTGACACAGAATGAGGGGCCAAAATTAGATTTTAAAGAAGACTTCAATATGGATCTTCATTCGAAGCGAAGTGAATTATCAAAGGATATTATTGCCATGGCGAATTCTCAAGGGGGCCGAGGTTATTTAATTTATGGTATAGAAGATAAAACTAAAAAAATTAAGGGTGTAGCAAAGGAAAAGTTTGCTGAAGAACGGATTCAACAATTAATCACAATGACAGTTGATCCACCTGTGAATATAAGAATTGAATACTTTGAAGTGAAAGAAAAAGATATTGTTACCATTACAATTTTTAAAAGTCATAATCGTCCCCATCAAAGTAGACAAACAGGCGCTTTTTATATTCGAAGGGGTTCTACAACTGATACGGCCAGAATTGATGAAATTGCAGCACTTTTTCAAAAAAGCAATTTAATAGGCAATGAAAAATTGCCTTTATACAATTTAGACATCAATATTTTAGATTTTAATATGATTAATGACTATTTGAACAAAAGTAATATTATTGGTGAGTCAGATAACCTAGAATTATTGTCTGATATTGGCATTATTAGCTATGATGGTGAGACGAGGGAATATGTACCAAGTGTCGGTGGAATTTTATTTTTTACAAAATTACCTCAGAATTATTTAACTTATGTTGGTATTAAAATAATTAATGACTTAGGCGAAGAGAAAAAAATAATTAATCTTAAAGGTAACCTGACAACCCTTTATAAAAACGCGAAAGATGTTGTGAAAGATCTTATAGATTTTATGCCATTAGAGGGAATCGATGAAGCCATTGGTAATGCAATTATTCATAGAGATTATTTTGACAATACAAGAGAAATTGTTATCTATCTTTCGAAGAATCAGATCATTATTTCAAACCCTGGTTCCACTATAGGAAACATAAGATTTGATAACATTATCAAAGAAAAAAATCATAAAAGAAGAAATTTTTGGTTATACAAAACATTCTTAATTCTAGATGATGAAAATAATTTGCTCAAAAATAATAATGGGTTAAAATTTATTAAAGACTATTATGATGGTATAGCGGATGTTCACTTTCTTGCTTCAAGGGAAATGAATATTTTTAAAGTAGCTATTAAAAGAATAAAGGGGTCTTATGGAAAAAATAATAGTACTAGCTAATGGTTTAGAAGAATCTTTTTATAACTATGTTCAGACAAAGGGCTACCAAGTAGTTAAGTTAAAAGAATCAAATTCAACGTACCAGTCCATTGCAAAGCATCCAGATATATTTTCGTTTTCTTTAGGTGATCAATTAATTATTGCGCCTGAAATAACTAAATATTTCAGTGAGGATATAAAAAACCATCTCATCTGGGGAAAATCAAAAATAAAAAGAGAATATCCAGGAAATATATGTTATAATGTTGCACGGGTTGGATCATTTGCCATTCATAATACTAAGTATACCGACCCAGTGATTAAAGAAAGATTAGAATGTCAGTGGATTCATGTGAATCAAGGTTACACAAAGTGTAATACATTAATTGTGAATGAAGATTCCATTATTACATCAGATAAAAGTATTTATAAAGAAACCATTAAAGAAGGATTGAATTGCTTATTGATTAGACCGGAAAACATTATTCTAAGAGGATTAGATTACGGATTTATTGGTGGTGCAAGTATAAAAATAAATGATGAAATAGTATTTTATGGAAATATTACGAATCATCCTGATTATCCTCAAATAAAGAAATTTATTGAGTGTAGGAATTTAAAAATAAAGTATTTTGAGTTTCCATTAGAAGATATTGGTTCAGGAATAGAATTAGTTATTAATTGAGGTGTAACATGTTACTTAAGTTAGGTATTTTAGCAGTTGTCGGCGCATTTATTGGTTGGATGACAAATGTTTTTGCAATAAAGTTGTTGTTTAGGCCCCTAAAACCTGTAAAGATTTTAGGATTTGAATTACAAGGACTTATACCAAAGCGTAGATTAGATATAGCCATGAGTATTGGCGAAACCGTTGAAAAAGAATTGGTTTCAATTAACGATATTATCGATCGTTTTGTTGAAGATTTAGACAAAACAGAAATTAAAAGAATGATAAAAGAAAAAATTGAAGAGATCATTCGAAAGAAATTACCGCCATTCATACCGATGAGTATGGTCATGGGCATTGTAAATGAAGTGATTGAAAACCAAGGTGATGAGTTAATTGATGAGATTACTGAAAAAATGATTCATAAAGCAACCCATTCTATTGATATTTCTCAGATGATTGAAGAGAACATAAATGCTTTTGATTTAGAAAAACTAGAGGCGATTACTTTAGAATTGGCTAGTACTGAATTAAAGCATATTGAATATTTAGGAGGCCTCATCGGCTTTTTAATTGGTGTGGTTCAAGGACTAATTATTTTAAGTCTGTAGTTGACAAATAAATGGAATCATTGTATCATTAAAAAAATAATAGTAATGGTAATAGAGGAACCGAGTAGTTAGTCACTAAATATCTGAGGGAGAGTATACAAAACTGGAAGTGTACTTATATTTATATTAACGAAAACTAGTCCCCTACTTAAATTGAGTAAGCAATGAAATATTTACGTATAAACTGCGTTAAAGTTATATTGAGTGGAAGAATTTATTTTTCTACTTGGGTGGAACCGCGTGATACTCTCGTCCCAAAATTAATTTTTTGGACGGGAGTTTTTTAGTTTTATTTGAAAGGAGATTGAGATGGAAGTATATTTAAAAGATGGTTCAGCAATTCAAGTTGAAGACGGCGCAACTGTTTATGATGTAGCCTGTGAAATATCTAAAGGTTTAGCAAGGGTCTCTATTTTAGGAGAAGTGAATGGTGAAATAGTAGATGTAAGTTATGAAGTTGAACCTGGAGATAAGATTAATCTATTAAAAATGGATACAGAAGAGTCTATGGATGCTTTTCGTCATACCTCAGCACATATTATGGCACAAGCCATTAAGAGATTATATCCTGGTACTAAATTAGCAATTGGCCCAACAATAGACAATGGTTTTTACTATGATATTGATTCAGAGCATACTTTTGTTGAAGAAGATTTAGAAAAAATTGAAAAAGAAATGAAAAAAATTGTAAAAGAAAAATTAGAGGTGGAAAGATTTGAGTTGCCAAGAGATGAAGCAATTGAATTTGTTAAGGAACGTGACGAAGATTATAAAATTGAGCTAATTCAAGATTTACCTGAAGGGGAAACAATATCTTTCTACAAACAAGGGGAATTCGTTGATTTATGTAGAGGACCACATATTCCTAATACTAAATTTGTTAAAGCATTTAAATTATTAAGTGTTGCAGGTGCTTATTGGCGAGGGGATGAAAGCAATAAGATGTTACAACGTATTTATGCGACTTCATTTCCAAAGGCAAGTTTATTAGAGAAACACTTGGAACGATTAGAAGAAGCAAAAAAACGTGACCATAGAAAAATTGGTAAAGAACAAGAGTTATTTGCTTTAATGAAAGAGGGACCAGGTTTTCCTTTCTTTTTACCAAAAGGTACGCAACTGAAGAATACTTTAATGAAGTATTGGCGAGAAGTACATGAAGAAGCGGGTTATGTAGAAATTGAAACACCACTGATTCTTAATAGAAAATTATGGGAAACTTCAGGACACTGGGATCATTACCAAGAGAATATGTATACTTTAAAAATTGACGAAGAAGATTATGCAATTAAACCAATGAACTGCCCAGGTGGCATGATGGTTTATAATACTAAATTAAGATCTTATAGAGATTTTCCTATTCGTATGGGAGAAATTGGTAGAGTTCACCGCCATGAGTTATCAGGCGCATTACATGGCTTAATGCGTGTAAGAGCTTTCACTCAAGATGATGCACATATCTTTATGTTGCCAAGTCAAATTAAAGATGAGATTATGAATGTTGTGAATCTTGTTGATGAAGTATATAAAACTTTCGGTTTTAAATATCATATTGAATTATCTACTCGACCAGAAAAGTCTATGGGTACAGATGAAGAATGGGAACAAGCAGAAAGTTCATTAATTGCCGCATTAGAAGAACTAGAAGTAGAATATAAATTAAATCCTGCTGATGGTGCTTTTTATGGACCGAAGATTGACTTTCATTTAGAAGATTGCATTGGTAGAACTTGGCAATGTGGAACAATTCAGTTAGACATGCAGTTACCTCAACGATTTGATTTAAATTATATTGGTGAAGATGGTAATAAACACAAACCAGTTGTTATACATCGAGTAGTTTATGGAAGTATTGAACGATTTATTGGAATATTAATTGAGCATTTCGCTGGTCGTTTCCCAACTTGGTTAGCGCCAACACAAGTGAAATTTATTCCTGTAGCGGATCGACACATTGGCTATTGTGAAAAATTAAAATCAACTTTAGAAGAAAAAGACTTGCAAGTTGAAATTGATGGTCGAAGTGAAGGCGTTGGTTATAAGATTAGAGAAGCCCAATTAGAACAAGTACCTTATATGATCATTGTCGGTGACGATGAAGTTGAAGGGGAAAAGTTAGCAATCCGTTCAAGAGATGCTGGAGAATTAGGTAAACAAACAATTGATGAATTTATTGATCATATTGTTAAAGAAATAGAAAATAAAGAAATGGCAGTACAAGACTACTAAAATATTTAGACCTATTGATTTTATTAATCAGTAGGTCTTTTTTTGTTATTAAATTTTAGTAACAATATTGTTAAATAATCTAAACTTTTGTATAATTAGAGTGAGAGTATTCAGAAAATTCGAAATTTCATTACAGTATAATTGGAGGAGATTATGTTCAAGGATTTTTATGAGAATATTGATAAAGTTATTTTAGGTAAAAAGAATGTTGCTGAACAGCTAATGATTGCATTGTTAGCAGAAGGACATGTATTAATAGAAGATGTTCCTGGTGTAGGTAAGACAACAATGGCAAAAGCATTAGCCTTTAGTTTAGATGCCTCTTTTAGCAGGATACAGTTTACACCGGATGTTTTACCAAGTGATATTTTAGGTGTTTCTATCTATAACCAAAAAGAACAAATTTTCAAATTTCAAAAAGGTCCAATATTTAATCAAATTATTCTCTCTGATGAGATCAATAGAGCCTCACCCAAAACTCAATCTAGCTTATTAGAAGCCATGGAAGAGAAGCAAGTGACCATTGATGGAAAAACATATATTTTACAAGAACCTTTTATGGTTGTTGCGACACAAAATCCTATTGAATATGAAGGGACCTTTGCTTTACCTCAAGCACAATTGGATCGTTTTATGATGAAAATTGAAATGGGTTATCCCTCAAAAGCAGTCGAGATGGATATATTTTTAAAAATAAAAGAACAAAGAATGCCAGAAAAATTAGGACCAATATTTACAACGGATGAAATTATAAATATGCGACAAAAGGTCAATGACATCTATATGGCCGAAAGTGTTAAAGAGTATATTTTTAATATAGTTAGAGAAACTAGGGCCGACGACGATATAATTTTAGGGTTAAGTACCAGAGCAGCTATTGCACTTTACAAAGCATCAAAAGCAAAAGCTTTTATAGAAGGTAGAGCATATGTTACACCGCGAGATATTAAAACACTAGCGAAAAATGTTTTTAGTCATCGAGTGATCATCAAACCAGAAAAAAAATACCAAGGCATTACCAATCGAGAGTTTATAGAAAATATTGTTAGACGAACACCGGTGCCAAAGGAAACGGATTATGCTAAGTAAAAACTTAAAACACTATTTATTGATTATGTTACTTACATTAATAACAGCATTATTAACTGGTGGTGAAGTATTTTACATGTTTTTGATATTTGAAACAGTTTTACTGCTAAGCATGTACATTATTCAAAGGAAAAACGCTAAAAATATTTTCCCTTTTTTAGACTTAATGCATAAGGAAATCTATTACAATGACCAAATTAAGATTAATTTTGATTGTCATAACTCGGGTCCATTGCCAATAGCAGAGGGGATTCTTACCTTTTCTATAGAGAATGATTATTACAATATTCCCTTTGAACCGGTTATTGCATCAATCAAAGGCTATGGAAGAGTGGTTGTAGAAAAAAACTTAGTGAATGGCAGAAGAGGTTTATATAATACAGGAAAAATAAGAATTGATTATGTGGACCCGTTACATTTATTTCCTAAGTTTCGTGCCCATGAACAAGAAATAGAACTATTAGTTTATCCAAGGATTCAAAAATTAAACTATTTTTATTTACCAAATGCTGAATATTATGGCTCACATCTCGTTAAAAATAGCAACTTTGAAGATTATTCAAGTATCAAAAAAATAAGAAAGTATCAATATGGTGACACCTTAAAAAGAGTGCATTGGAAAATAACGTCAAAGTTTAATGAACTACATGTGAAAGAATATGCTTTAACAGCAAATCCTAAAATAACTCTTTTAATGAATAGCAATCATTTAGATTATGATTATAAGCACTTGGAAAAAGTGGATCTAGCCGTTGAAGTAACAGTATCTATTGTTGAGTTCACATTAAAAAAAGAAATAGAAACAAACATTGTTTATGATTTTTCTAATGAAAAACTAGTTGGTAAAGATTATAGTGCTTTTAAATTAATGCTTAAATCTTTGACAACTTTTAGAGGAAATTTAGACATCGATTTTTATGATTTGGTTTTAAAAGAATCTCAAAAACTTAGTAAAAATGCATTTTTATGTTTAGTCACACCAAGTCTAAGCCATGCATTATTTAAAACTTTGATTAGCTTAAGAAAAAGTGGTACTGAAATTTCTTTGGTTTTTTTGCATGGAGAAGAAAAATATGCAAATGATCAGATATCCTTATTAAAAGCTCATAATGTTAGGTGTTATTTTGTTAATAACAGTGACACATTGGTAAGTATATTGGAGGGGATTCGTTCATGAGTCGTCTTAAAAATATAATTCGTAGTTACTTGGATCATTTATATTTACTAGTGGTTTCTTTTTTTCTAATCTATCCCTTATTAAAGGGCGTTTTTCAATTAATCAATTATTCCTTACCTGTTAACAGCTTGTTTGTCACAAGCTTAACTTTTACTTTAGGACTTTATTTGATGCAACCAATAAAAAGATATATTTTAAGTAGCATTCTTTTTATGGAAATTACATTTATTGGACTGATTTTATTGAATTGGCTTAATGAAATCAGATTTGTTAACAGAGAACTATTTATAACATCAAAGTATTTGTTTAATAAACTTAAGATAGAGTTAATTGTTGATGGTATTCATTCATATGTTAGTTTTTTGACGGGTCAAACAGCCTTTGTTATTTATCCAACTTATTTCGAAAGTATAGTTCAGTTAATTGCTATTGTTATTGTCTTTTATATTGTCTTTAAGTATAAATCACCATATTTTCTATTAGGATTTGCTTTAGTTTTTATCTATGCATGGTTTCAGTATAGAGAAATTGAAATGTCAACAATTTTACTCTACTTTATTGGTATGATTTTATATACCTATGAGTATTATCATTTTAAAACATTTATTAAAGGTAAAAATAATGCTATTGAAACATCATATTATCGATTTAAAAAGCTTAGGTTTTCTTATATGATTTTGGCTATGATTATATTTGTTAGTACACAACTAATCTTAGCATTTTTTCCAACCAATGAAATCAATCAAAGGATTTCTAAATATATACCATCTGTTGAAGGCGTAAGAACAGCTTATTATAAGCAAAAAAGTTTTGGGTATTATACATTAGAAGATTCAATTTATCATCCCCAAGAGAATGCTTTAGGGGGATCTATTACAGATAGAGGAGAGAATCTATTGTTTTTAATTAAGACTGGTGCAGATAGTAAATACTATAGAGGTCGAGTTAAAAATAAATACACAGGAAATCAATGGATTAATGAAAACATAGATTATAAGAGTGGTCAAATACTAAATGCGACGGAAGAAATCTACCAAGCGGAAATTGAGCCGATAAATCTAAAAACCATTACTCTATTCAGTCCATATCAATTCATGAAGAGTAATTTTAAGTCTGAATATATTTATAGCAACGAAGACAGCATACAATTTTATAGAGGCCCTAAAACACCTGCATTAGAAAAAAAATATACTGTTTACTGGACAGAAAGTTATAGTGACAATTTATCAATCTCAGAAAAAAGAAAGTATCTAGAGTATCCGAATAGTGGACTTGAAGAAACCCAAAGAATTACTAATGAAATAATTGATGAAGATATGACTGATTACGAAAAAGTAAAGTCAATTGAAGAGTATTTAAGAAAAGAAAGTGGTTTCAACTACTCATTAGTTGTTTCGAAGAGTAAAGGATCAAAGGATTTTGTTGAAAATTTTATAACTTATGAAAAGAGAGGTTACTGTACTTATTTTGCCTCAGCTATGGCAATTATGGGTAGAATGGCAGATGTACCAACGAGATACGTTGAAGGATTTATATTGCCGAATGAAAGAAATGATAATGGGTATTATGAAATAACTGAAGCAAGAGCCCATGCCTGGGTAGAAGCTTATGTGGTGGGGCAAGGGTGGATTACATTAGAAGCAACACCTGCTTATCAAGAATCAATTATTATAACAAATCAAAGATCTGATGAGTTTAACGATGCCCTTTCGCCTGAGGATAGTCTTTCTGTTGTTTCTGATATTAATTCTGAAAAGGATTTAAGGACAGAAGAGGATTTTATGTCAGAAGAGAGTACGACAAATGAAAATGACAGATTAGTAATGATATTCCTTCTAAGTTTTATTTTTATTTTTATAATAAGTCTACTGCTTTTAAAATATCTAATGAGAAAAAAGGAAGAAAATTTTGAAGAGTTGTCTGTACATGAAAAAAGTGAGAAATATATTGAAAGAGTTATTCAAATACTAAAGATTAGTGGCTATGAAAAAAAGAATACTGAGTTTTACTTAGAATTCATGGAACGGATACTAGATCATCATCTAGAGCTTTCATTAGATATTCATGAGTATGAAACCATTGAAGGATTGTTTTATACAAATGAACCAATCAGTTCAGAAGGCCATCTAATAATAAAAGAGTTTTATGAAAGAATCTTTGAAAAAATATATGGTGATAAAAGTCGTATCATTCAATTTTACTATAGCTTTAGAATTAGCTAGACTTTCTATTTAAATCTTATAAGAATTTTGATATAATGAACGAAATTATGAATTGGAGGGTTTTATGATGAAAAAGACAGTAGGTTTTATTGGTTGTGGCAATATGGGTTCTGCGATGATTAGAGGCATGATTCAATCAAGAGTCGTAGCCCCAGATGAGATGTTCGTGAATGACCAAAATTTAGAGAAAATGAAATCACTAAAGACAGACTTAGGTGTACAGATTGAAAAAACTGCTAATGGTCTGGTGAAAAAATCGGATATAATTTTTCTTGCCGTAAAACCAAACGTATACGGAGTGGTATTAGAAGAAATAAAAGAAAACTTTACTGAAGATAAAGTATTTGTTTCCATTGCAGCAGGTATTAATAAAGCCTTTATAGAGAATATATTAGGTGAGGATAAAAAAATAGTTCGATCTATGCCGAATACACCAGCCCTTGTTGGTGAAGGTATGTCAGCATTATCACCAAATAAAAATATGACTCAAGAGATAACTGATGAAATTATCGGCTTATTTGAAGCCTTTGGAGAAGCTGAAATAATAGATGAATATCTATTTCATAGCGTTATCGGCGTCAGTGGTTCTTCGCCTGCCTATGTTTTCAAGTTTATAGAAGCAATGGCTGATGCAGCTGTTCTTGGTGGTATGAAGCGAGAGAAGGCTTATAAATTTGCAGCCCAAGCAGTTCTTGGTAGTGCAAAACTTCTTCTTGAGACAGGTAAACATCCAGCTGAGTTAAAAGATATGGTTTGTTCCCCTGGTGGCACAACCATTGAAGCCATCGCTTCACTAGAAAAGAATGCTTTTTCTGGCACAGTTATTGAAGCCATTGAAGCATGTATGGACAAATCGAGGGATATGGAATGAAATACATTGATTTAACCCATAAAATAGAAAACAATATGCCAGTATATCCTGGCACAGAAAGTTTAAAAATGATACCTGCTAATACTATTGAAAAAGATGGGTTTAGAGAAAAGGTTATTACTTTTTGCTCCCATACTGGTACCCATATGGATGCGCCATCTCATATGCTACTGGAGGGTAAAAATTTAGATGATTATGATTGTTCGAAATTTATTGGTAAGGCACTATTAATACCGATAGCTGATGAAAAAAATATTAGGGATTATTCAGAAGCATTAGAAAATGTAGATTTTGTGATTTTTAAAACAGGATGGTCTCAGTACTGGGGTCAAGCAAAGTATTTTGAAAATTATCCTTGTATTAGCATAGAAACAACAGATTATTTAATAGACTTTAACTTGAAAGGCATCGGATTTGATAGTATTTCTATTGATCCTATTGATTCAAATTTTGAAAATCATTATATTGTTTTTGAAAATGATATGATTATTATTGAAAATTTGACAAACTTAGATCAAATAAATAAAGAATTTTTTGAACTAATGGTTTTACCCTTAAATATCAAAACTGCAGATGGTAGTCCAATACGGGCTATTGCAAAAATCGATTAATTGCAATTTGGGAGGCAATAAATGAAGAAAATAAGTGATCTATTTAAAAATATTGAAATATTAGATTTGCGCAATGGTGAAGTTGTAAAAGTTAATGGTGTTGCTTACCATTCAAAGAAAGTACAGGATAAATATTTATTTGTATGTATAAAAGGCTACAAAACTGATGGGCATAAGTATTTAAAACAAGCAGTAAATAAAGGAGCAAATGTTGCTATTGTAGAAGAGTTTGTTGAAGGTGTCGATATTCCACAATATAAGGTTAAAGACAGCCGATTGGCTTTAGCTGCAGTGGCCAGTGCCTTCTATGAGCATCCTTCAAAGGATTTAAAAGTAACTGGTATTACAGCAACGAATGGTAAAACGACAACTGCTTACATGCTTAACTCTATTTTAGAGGAAGAATCCAAAACAGGTGTGATCGGTACCGTTGGTGTAAAAATTGGTGATGATATTACTTTAGCGATTTTAACAACACCACAATCATTAGATTTACAAAAAGATCTTTTCGAGATGAAAAAAGCTGATTGTGAGTATGTTTCTATGGAAGTTTCCTCTTCGGCTCAGGAGTTAAAAAGAGCTGAATTTGTGGATTATGATGTTGTAACCCTTAACAATATTAGTAGAGAACATATTGATAACCACGGGTCTTTTGAAAATTATTTTTTTCATAAATCAAAATTGATTCGTGAAGCAAAAGAGGGAATATTTGCAGTTCTGAACTTAGATGACGATTATAGCAAAAGTTTAATAGATGAAACAGAAGCACAAGTCTTGACTTATGGTATTGAAGATAAAAGTGGTTATATAACAATTAATAATATTAACATGTCTACAGGTTTCCCACAGTTTGAAGTAGAAATTCTTAAAAATATTAAAGGTTATCAACAGAACTTTGAACCGCAAAAATTTATGATCAATCTAAATGTATCTGGCTACCACTCAATCTATAATTCAATTGTTGCCATATCTGTAGCATTAATTTATGGCATCTCAATTGAACAAATCCAAAAGGGATTATCAGCCTTTAATGGTATTGAACGACGTTTTGAGATGGTATATAATGAAGACTTTATGGTAATTGATGATCATTTTGCAAATCCTGGAAATATTGATGTCACATTAAAGACTCTTAATTTTATGACTTATAACAAACTTCATATGGTTTATGCCTTAAGAGGTAGTAGAGGTGTAACAACAACTGAAGAAAATTCAAATATGATGGTAAAGTGGATCAAGAAATTAAACATTGATAAAATTTATGTGTCTTTAAGTGTGAATCATGTGAGTGATAAAGATGAGGTAACAGATGATGAGTTAAAGATATTTACCGAAATTATGAATGAAAATAATATTAAAATCGAAGTCTATGATGATTTAGATGAAAGCATAGACATTGCGCTAGATGATGTAGAAAAAGACGACTTACTGCTCCTTGCAGGCTGTCAAGGCATGGATTACGGTTGCAACATACTTCTAAACAAGTTAGCAGAAAGAAAACCAGAACTTGATCAGGAAAAGTTATTTAAGCCATTAGAAACAAGAGTTGCTGGTTTACTGAAGAATCTTAA
>Ga0102926_1000669_pt1 | contig 20023 bp, 22 predicted proteins | sample SalPonR1_A_D2_MG_FD_78173 | JGI IMG/M metagenome (GOLD analysis project Ga0102926, IMG submission 78173) | Salt pond soil microbial communities from South San Francisco under conditions of wetland restoration - Salt Pond MetaG R1_A_D2_MG | ecosystem: Environmental > Aquatic > Marine > Intertidal...
CGACGAATACGAAGGCCCGATCACGCTGTGCGATCTCGTGCGCGAGATCGATCCGCACGAGGTGCAGGGGCGATTGATTGTCCTGCCGGCTGTCAACTGGCCCGCAGTTGCGGCCGCTCGGCGCACTTCGCCTCTCGACGGACTGAACATGAACCGCTGCTTTCCCGGTGACCAGCTCGGCAGCGCGACTCAGCAAATTGCCGCCTACGTTCACGACGTCCTGTTTCCGATGGCAAATGCCTTTATCGATTTACACTCGGGCGGCTCCTCGCTCGATATTCTACCGAGCGCAATTCTCGAAATCGGGGCGAACGAGAGCCACACCGCTCGCAACCGCGCTGCGGCGGAAGCCTTCGGAACAGACACCGTAGTGGGCATCGACAATCGCGGCGACCCGCGCACCGCCACTGCCTCCGCCGCACGTGCAGGCCTGACTGTAGTGGGCACTGAAATGGCCGGTGCTGGTTCCGTTTCGATTGGCGCTTTGGCACTGTGCCGGCAGGGCGTGCGCAACGTTCTCGCCCATCTGGGCGTGCTGACGCACGACCAATCCGTTCCACGGCGCTCGCCCGCCCGTCACTTCGTTCTCGGCCCTGAAGCTCACGTCCTTAGCAGCGACACGGGCGTTTTCGAGCCTTTGCAGATGCTCGGGGCGGAGGTAAAGGCGGGGATGCCGGTCGGCAGGATATACGACCTGGGCACTCCGAACCGATCGCCGTTCGAACTGACAGCAACGTGTGACGGACTGATCTTCGGCCTCCGCCACCCTGGCGCTGTCCGTCCCGGAAGCTGCTGTGTAGTGATTGCGAGTCCGACCTGAATGGCAGACGACAACGGCAGGTAAGCTATTCGCGAGTCGTTGTGAGGTGACTGGACCGAAGGCACGATATCGAACGCCAGAAGATGTCTTGTGACGGGACCGGTGGAGCAGAACCCGCCAACGCCTAATCTTCGGCCAGATCAATGCGCGAAGAGTGCATCACCGCAAGGTTCCCCTGTGACGGAAATGCTCGAGCGTGTCGGGCTTCATCTCGATCGAGAAACCAGACGCCTCGGGCGGCAAATAGGCTGCCTGCCGGATGACACATGGCGTCACGAAATGCTCATGCAGGTGATCGACGTATTCAATAACGCGACCCGCTTTTGTGCCGGACACCGCGACATAGTCGATCATCGACAGGTGTTGTACGTATTCGCACAGACCGACGCCGCCGGCATGCGGCCATACGGGCCTGTCGAATTTTGCCGCCAGTAGCAACACAGCCAGCACCTCGTTCAGCCCGCCCATGCGGCAGGCGTCAATCTGCACGATGTCGATCGCGCCGGCAGCAATGAACTGCTTGAAGAGAATTCGGTTCTGGCACATCTCGCCTGTGGCCACTTTGATAGGCGAGATGGCCTCGCGGATCGCCTTGTGGCCCAGCACGTCGTCGGGACTGGTCGGTTCCTCGATAAAATACGGGGCGGCGAAGGCAAGGTCGCGTATCCAGGAGATAGCCTCGTCCACCTCCCAGACCTGATTGGCGTCGATCATCAGGCACATCTCGGGACCCATCTCCTCGCGTGCGATGGTCAGCCGCCGGATGTCGTCGGCGCGGTCGCGGCCGACCTTCATCTTGAGATGGGTGAACCCCTTCGCCTTGGCCTCTCGGCAGAGGCGGCGCATCTTTTCGTCAGGGTAACCGAGCCAACCTGCTGAAGTAGTGTAGCAGGGATAGCCCGTCGCCTCGAGATCGGCGATGCGCTCGGCCTTTCCAGGCTCGGCACGCTTGAGGATCTCAAGCGCCTCCTCCCGGGTCAACTGGTCGGTCAGGTAGCGAAAGTCGACGATGCCGAGGATCTCCCTGGGGCTCATCTCCGCCACCAGCCGCCAGACCGGCTTGTCCGCCTCGCGCGCCAGAAGATCCCAAAGCGCGTTGACCACAGCGCCGGTGGCCATATGCATCACCCCCTTGTCTGGGCCGACCCAGCGCAGCTGACTGTCGCCGGTCAGGCGGCGCCAGACGCCTGCGGGATCGGCGCGCAGATCCGCCGTCGTCAATCCGACCACGAGGTGACGCATCGCCGAGATGGCCGCGCAACACAGGTCGTTACCGCGCCCGATGGTGAAGGTTAGGCCATGGCCGACAAGACCAGACTGGTCCGTCCGCAGCATCACATAGGCCGCGGAATAGTCCGGGTCGGGGTTCATTGCGTCCGATCCGTCCATTTGCGCGGATGTCGGGAAACGCAGGTCGATCACCTCGACATCGGTAACCGTCGCCATGGTCTAGCCCCGCACCACGGAATGCCGCTGACGCCCTTTGGAGCCGTCCTGCGGCAGGTCGCGCGTCAAGGCCTCGTCATCGATCAGAGCTGGCTGCTTCATGCCCGGCGCCAGACAGAGATGGAATTTCATTTGCATGTCTCTCCTATTTTCTGTCGTGTTGATCGTCGGTCAGACCGTCCAGAAGCCATCAGAGCCGCTTTCAGATCACCCGGCGGCAATTCCGGCAACGTGCCCGAATGCACAATGCCGGCGCAGTTGATCAGGACCCGGGACGGTGCCCGCCCGGCCACAGTGGCCGCTACCCCATCGCTATCGGGGATCTCAAGCGCCTGCACGTCCATGTCGGTGGCCATGACGCATACACCTTCTGCCTCCAGCGCCAGCGCTGCGGCATTGCCGATGTCCAGACCCAGCGCGGTCATCAGCGCAGCCTGCCCTTCAAGACGTGCAAATGGTCTCTCCCTCGCCTGCCAAGATGTCGGTGAGCCGTCCAAACACGCGAAGGGCGGTACCGCGCAGAAGAGCCGCGCGGTCAGTCATGTCCAGTCCGGCGCGCCCCATGATCCGCTCAAGGCTATCGGCCCAGCGCGCGGTCCCGCCCGCCATGGCGCAGACCGGGTGGTTGCTGGCGGCCATCAGCCGTCCAGGCCCGAAGAGATCGAGACAGGCCGCGGCCCGGTCCTCGACCTGCGACAGATGTGCCTCGGGACCGAACGGCTCCATCAGGCCAGAGAATTTCATGCTCACATTTGGCAGCCCTGCAAGATCTTCGATGCCGTGTTGCCACGGTGCGAGGCTGGCGGGCGGCACAGGCGGCAGGCCGCAGTGGTCGACGACAATCTGTGCCTCCGGCAATGCCCGGGCCAGTGCGGCCACATCGGCAAGGCACTCCGGCGGCGCAAGGCACTCCAACGCAAGTCCCGCCGCGACAAGCTGCGAAAGGTCCTCCAGCGCAGTGCGATCGAGCAAGGCCGACGGCACGTCCATACGATTGAGCATCAGCCGCACGCCGCACACCCACGGATCTTCGATCAGGGCGGCGATACGTCTGTCGGCCTCGGGACTGCCCGGCTCGATCCAGCCGACGAGGCCGAGCGGCACACCGACCCCGCGCGCAGCGGCACGCAGCCAGTCGGAATGCCCCGCATCGGGTGCCGATTGCACGAGGACGGCGCCGGCGACGCCGCACTCGCTTAGATGCGTCCGCAGCGCCTCGACCTGGCCCAGGGACCCGATCCAGGGTTCCTTCCTCAAGATCAGGATGTCATCTCCCCGCGCCGGGTCCCACAGATGTACATGGGCGTCGATCGCGCCATCGAAGATCATCAGTCGATGCCCGCATCCGCAACCGCGTCCCAAAACGCAGGCGGGATCTGCTCCTGCAAGGCAGCCAGAGCGGCGTCCAGCTCGTCCCGGGATGCCACGCCCAGAAGCGTCGTCGAGACCCGCGCATCGCGGCCGGGGATTGCAGGGCCGCGGCTAACAGGCTCACGCCCTCCTCCGCTGTCCGGGCTGCAAGCCCCCGGGCTTTCTCACGCACGGAATCAGAGGCCGGCCGATAATCGAATTGTGCATCCGGGGCGTCAGGGTCCGCCAGCAAACCGGAATTCAGCACTCCGCCAGCCACGATGAGGCAGTCCGCCACCGCGGCCCGCGGCAACAGCTGCGCTCCAGCCGTGCGGTCGAGCAACGTCCAGCGCCCTGCCACCAGAAGGCAATCGACAGCGCCCTCCTCCAACGCCCGCAACAGCCCCGCGACGCTGTTACAGCCTGCCCCGACCCGCCCGATACGCCCCTTCGCCTGAAGATCGCGCAGCACCGGCAAGGCCTCGCCCAGCGCTTGGTCGGGGGCGGCCTCGATATCGTGCAAAAAGACAATATCCAGACGCTCACGCCCGAGGCGCTCGCAGGACCGCGCGATCGAAGCGCGGATCGCGTTTTCGGAGTAATCCCAGTGATCCGCGACACCAGTCTGGCCCGGCGGAGCGGCGCCATAATCCCGGGTCCGCCCGCATTTGGTCGAGACGAGCACGTTGCCCGGTGCGTCGCGCAATGCCTGACCCAGACGGACCTCGGCCGAGCCGCCGCCATAAAGCGCCGCGGTATCGAAATACCGCAGACCAGCCGCGAGCGCGCGGTCAAGCGTCGCGCGCGCCATGGCCTCGGGCACCAGCGCCAGCGACGCAGTGCCGAGACCCAGCACAGGCAGACCCTCACCTGTCATTGCAGCAGGCCCCAGCGACGCACTGTCATCCGCTCGATCGGGCGGAAAATGAGAAAATCCAGCGCGAGCCAAAGAATACCGATCAGGATCATGCCCAGCAGCACGATCTCGGTCTGGTACCACTGCACTGCCTCCAGGGTCATATAGCCAATGCCGTTGGTCCCCGCGATCATCTCCGCAGCCACCAGCGCGCGCCAGCCATAGGCCATCGAGGTCCGCAGCCCGACGAGAATCTGCACCAATGCGCCGGGCACAACGACCGAGGTGATGATGTGCCATTGGTTCGCTCCATGGCACGCCGCCGCGCGGTACAGCACCTGCGGGATCGACTGCACGCCGATCACCGTCGAATAAATCGAGGCGAAAAAAATCGTGTTTGCGATCACGAACAGGACCGATCCCTGCCCGACCCCGAACCAGATGATCGCCAGCGGCACCCATGCGATCCCGGCGATGGACTGAAAAAAGCTGAGCACCGGCGTCATCGTTTCGGCCACAGCGCGATTGAGTGCGATGGCCAGACCCAGCGGAATGGCGATCAGATTACCCAACAGATAGCCCACGGCGAGGCGTCTCAGGCTCGCCCAGATCTCGGAGGCAAGGCTGCCGTCGGCGGTCATGGACCAGAAGGTGTCCCACACCGTGAGAGGCGACGGCAGCTTGTAGGCGGGTATGTCCGCAAGCGCCGGGGCCAAAGCCCAGAGCGACAGGACGACCACGAACGGCAATACGCCGGTGAGCAGCATCGGGTCAATGCGAGGCCCGCCTACGCGGGAAACGGTCTCTGTCATGAACCCCCTCCCTGCGCACGGACGAGCCCCCAACGTTCGATGGTCGCCCGTTCGACCGGGCGCAGGAACAGCCGGTCGAGCGCCAGCCAGAGAACTCCCATCATGATCATGCCCACGACCACCCGGTCGGTCTGCCGCGTCGTGGCGCCGTCGAATATGAGGAACCCGAGGCCCGAGCCCGCGGCGATCATCTCGGCGAAGATCAGACCGCGAAAGGCGAACCCCGCACCGACCCGGAAGCCGGTGATGATGTTGGGCAGGGCCGAGGGCAGGATGACCGAAGTCAGCACCTGCCGCCTCGTGGCGCCGAGCGTGCGCACGGCGTTGATCAGCACCTGCTGGACGGTCTGCACACCGGTCAGCGTGTTGTAGAGAACCGGGAAGAACACAACGTAGCTGATCGCGATCAATATCGTGTTGAAGCCGTATCCGATCCAGATCACCAAGAGCGGAATCCAGGCGACCTCGACGATGGCGTAGAAGAAGTTGATGATCGGCCCCAGCAGGCGCGACCAGAAGCGCGACAGGCCGATCAAGAGCCCGAAACAGACCCCGAGTGTCAAGCCGGTCGCGACCCCCGTGGCGTAGCGAAACGCGCTGTCCGCAATATAGGCAGGCAGAATGCCCTTGTTGATCAGGTCCACGAAGGCCGCCGCGACATCGACGGGTGCAGGATAGAAATATGCCGGCAGCGCGATGATCCACACCGACACCTGCCAGAGCGCAAGCACCACCAGAATGCCCAGAATCCCGCGCCATTGCGAAGTCTTGACTCTGGGCAGAGGTAGGCCGCGGACCGCGGCCGCGCTGACATCGGTCATGGCTGCGCCTCGAGGATCTCGATGTCGCGCACCCAGTAATTCCGCGCGAGCCGCCGCAGGGCATCGGCGTCGGCGGACATGATTCGTGCACGTCCGTCGGACCAACCCTGATAGCGACCGACCCGCTGGAACGCCTCGATGTGGAATCGTTCGGGCTCGAAGGTCAGCGATACCGCAATGTCGGCACCTTGCGTCAGGTCCAGGTCACGCAGGTGGGATGCCGCCCCGATCCGACCCCATACCGCCGCAGTCAGCATGACAAGCACCATGGTCACCAGCGCGTAGACAGGTGTGCGCCATTCCGACGGAAGACCCCGGGTCATCGGTTCGGATCCCGGACGAGTTTCAGAACGTGGTCGCGCAACTCGATAAAGCGCGCATCGCCGGTTATTCTGTCCCAATGCCGCGCCTGCCGGGGGATGTCGATTTCTACCACCTCGCGAAGGCGGCCCGGCCCCGGGGTCAGAACCGCCACGCGGTCGGCCAGGAACACGGCCTCCTCGACTGAATGCGTGATGAAGAGGACGGTGACCGGGTGGGTGTCCCAGACCCGCAGAAGCTCCTCCTGAAGGGACAGCCGCGTCTGGGCGTCGACGGCCGCGAACGGCTCGTCCATCATCATGATTTCAGGCGTATTGGCCAGCGTCCGCGCCACCGCGACTCGCTGGCGCATACCGCCCGAAAGCTCATGCGGATACTTATCGGCCGCGTCTGACAGACGCGTCATGACGAGGTAGTCGCGCGCAACCCGCTCCCGTTCCTTGCGCGCGACGCCGCGGTATTTCAAGCCTATGGCCACATTCTCCAGCACCGTTTTCCAGGGCAGCAGCGCGTACTCCTGAAAAACCACGCCGCGATCCGAGCCGGGGGCCTCGATGATCTGCCCGTTCATGCAAACCGAGCCGGCGCGAGGCTTCATGAAGCCGGCAATGGCGGAGATAAGAGTAGATTTGCCGCAACCCGAGGGCCCGACCACGCAGAGAAACTCGTTCTCGACGATGTCGAGGCTGAGCTTTTCGACGGCTACGGTCTCGAGCCGCCGCTCCTCGTTAACATGGACCAGCGTGACCTCGCTGATGGAGATCTTGGGCTCTCGGATTGCGGTCATTTCCATGCGGCTCAGTAGGCCTGACGATCCGCAGGGATCGGTTCGAGATCTGCGAATGCGTCTGGGTTGCTGGCCTCCGCCGCCTCAAGGAACCGGGTGTCGATGGCGCCGGAGGGGTCGAAGATCTCCTCGATACGGCCGAGACCCACGAGGAACGGAAGCGTTTTCGCTTGGTACATCTCGGCAGTGTAGGTCGAGATGCGCGGATCGAGCGACACGCTGCCCAGCGCAAGCGCCATGGTCTCGAGTTCGACGCCCTGAATCCATCGCATGTTGATCTCGGCGGCGGCCTCGGTATTGGCCCGGACCCAAGCCTGAGATTCAGCGAAGGCCGCCATGAACCGCTCCAGCGTCTCGGCGTTCTCTTCGACCACGGATTGCGTTGTCAGGATCGTGCCGGGGTCGTAGCATTCCGGGCACCCGCCGGCCTGCACCAACGTCGCACCATTCACCTGTGTCAAGGCTGTCGCACCCCAGGGCTGCCAGATCGCGACCGCATCCACGTCGCCCTGGTTGAGCGCCGTTACGAGCTCCGCCGGCGGGACGTTGACGAGGTCCACGTCATTCTCGCCCAACCCGGCCGCGCTCAGAACGCCGAGCAGGAAAGCCTCGGCGCCGGTGCCGCGCGGCAGGCCTATCCTCGCGCCGGCCAGCGCCGCGACGTCACCCTCGCCAATGCCAGACGCCTCAGACGCAATGATTGACTGGTTATCGGAATATGCATCGCGGTTCGGATCGCCGTGAAGATGCCCGATCAGCACCAGCGGAAAGCCGCGCGCAAGCCCGGTCAGGTAAGGCACGGAACCCATCACGTTGACTTCCTGCGCGCCATTTATCAGGCCGTTCACCATGTCCACTCCGGACTGGTACATGACCACCTCGGCATCGAGCCCGTGCTCGGCGAAAATGCCGCGCTCCACACCCGCGAATACCGGGGCGTGATCAACGGCACCTGCGGCGCCGATGCGGATGGGCAGCAGATCCTGCGCCAAGGCGCTGCCCGCTGTCAGGGCCAGCGCGAGCGCGCTTGCGATCAGTTTCTTCATCGTCTTATCCTCCCATTGGATTGTCGGTATTGGTTGCGATCTGATGGTCTTGTTGTTTTAGCCGGTTGATATTCGACGCGAAGCACCGGATTTCGCCGTAGCAGCCCGCGACCGACTGGGCATGCTGGATGGAAACTTGGAAATGAGTGTCAAGCGAGGTCACCGATCGATTTCGTCATTGCCGAGTGCCCGCCGCCACGATGTGGTGAGATGGGCCTTGAGCGCCGCTACGCTCTCGGTCTGGTCACCTGCCAGTAACGCGTCGATGATCTGCAAGTGTTCGGTCATGCCACGCGCCAGCTGTGTCGATTGGTAGGTGCTGTTGAGACGGATCAGGCGCACACGATCCTCGATGGACTGATATGTGTCACGGATCAGGGAGTTCCCAAGATTCGCGACGAGCTTCACATGCAGATCGAGGTCCACGCGCAGTCCTTCAGCCAACAAGGCTTCGTCCACGGATTGCTGTGCCGCGATGCGGGCAAGGATACCCGTCGTCCGCGATTTCAGCTCTCTCAACACGGGAAGGTCAGGGGAACTGGCCATCCGTCGCACGGCCTCTTGCTCGATCAGCAACCGGAAGTGAAATGCCTCATTGATGAAGCGTAGATTGATGTCGGCAATCTGGACTCCACGTTGCGGCAAAAGGTGAATCATGCCCTCCACCTCAAGCCGTTTCAGCGCCTCGCGCACGGCCCCCATCGGGCTGTCAAGCAGTTCGCACAGCTCTCTCTGCGTGATGAAGGCGCCGGGCGACAACGTCCGGTCGAACAGCCGGCTCTTGAACCTTTCGTAGGCGACCAGACGCAGCGGTGAAGTCATAGATACCCCATCTACTGAGTACTTAGTATGTACTTGCGGCGTTCTCAGTCAATCTCTTTTCTATAGTTTCGCCTGAACTGATCGCCTTAAATGCGGAAGTCCATCGCGCCGCTGATGTCTCAATGACGTTGACGTGCTTCCATGAAACGTCTTCGGTTCAAGTCTGGCGTACTCTCCAAAGGAGGAAACAGACAAGGAAGAGGAGCTGTTTCAGCGAAACGCAGATCATTTGCGTCCTGAAGGAGCACCAAGCAGGTATGTCGGCGCGTAATGTGTGCCGCAAGCACGGGATCAGCGATCCGACTTTCTACGTCTGGAAAAAGGAGTCGTCGCAGCAACCACTATATGCAGCCTGCATGGAGTACATTCGTATTCAATGTCGGTCAGAAATGACCCCGGCATTTAAACGGCATCCAAGCTCAGCGCAAATTGTGTCCATCGCTGGTCTCAAAGCATGAAGGGACGGTCGGACATAACGCTGTCCAGTAATCGAGAGCGGAGTATGGTTCAGGAACTGACCTGCCACGGGATTTTTCCTCCACCGTCGATTAGAGTCCGGCCCAACCTGAGGACGGACAATGAAGCGAACGAGATTCACGCACGAGCAGATCATCGGCATTCTGGCGGAGCACGAGGCGGGCGCGAAGTGAGCGGACCTGTGCCGCAAGCACGGCATGTCGGAAGGCACCTTCTACAACTGGAAAGCCAAGTTCGGCGGCATGACGGTGCCGGAGGCGAAGCGGCTGAAGGCGCTCGAGGATGAGAACGCGAAGCTCAAGAAGCTGCTGGCCGAGCAGATGCCCGACCTCGCCGCGATGAAGGAGCTGGTTTCAAAAAAGTGGTGACGCCTGCCGTGAAGCGCGAGGCGGTCGCGCATCTGAAGGCCCTGTTCGGGCTTTCGGAACGGCGGGCGTGCCGGATTGCAGGGGCGGATCGCAAGATGGTCCGCTACCGCGCCTCCACTCGTTGACGGATAGGCGTGCTTGAATGACCGAGGGTCTCCGGCTCGTCTGAAGCCTCCTCAAGGTCATTGACTAGGGTTGGATCTACCCTTGGACGATCCTCGACGACTACAGACGCTACTTCGGTGCCTAGCGAAGCAAAGCGGCGCGGAGACTAGTCTCTTGGTCCCGCGGTTCTACGAGCCTGAGAGCCCCTTCGATGCTGCCGAGATGCTGCACCATCAGCGCTTCCGCTTCTTCGGTCTCACCCTCCATCAGCAGTTCAACCAGCCTAACGTGCTCATCGTGCCAGCAGTCGAGCGCCTGATTGTTGCCGAAGAGTTGGGTGATGAGCGATGTGCGCGCCACGAGGCGGCAGACGAGACGCCTGATCTCGGAGTTGCCGCACTCATCGGCAAGCAGAATATGGAAATCGCCCGAATGATGAATGCGCGCGCGATCCTGAGTGTCTTGGACCCTGCTATCCTCTGCTCCGAGCGATGCTACCAACCGATGGTGGGCCTGGCTGGTTATGCGACCGCTGAGCAGCTTCACGACCTGGACCTCAACGAGGCGTCGCAGATCGAATACGTCTCGGGCATCCTGAGCCGTTGGCCGCGCTACTCGAGCGCCTCTGTTCCGTTCGATCGTAACCACGCCCTCGGCCTCGAGGCGAACGAGGACGCGCTCGATGCTGCGCCTCGACGTTCCGTAGATGCTGCACAGTTCGGCCTCTGTTAGGCGGGTGCCCGGCGGCAGGCGCTGGTCGATCACGGCGGATAGGATCGAATCGTAGATCGCCACGTCGTCCAAGGCGGGCGACTTCTTGTAGCCAATCTTCCCAAGAGCGTCCTGCGTCGACATTCTCTTGCTCAATCCATCTGAATTTTGCACAATTTTTGCTCACAAATTGTGTGCAATCTGGATTTTCTCATAGTTTTACAGTTATTTGTTAGACCTAGACGCAGGAGGCATGAACAGAGTCTTGGCAGGAACAATACATGCAGTCGAGGGAAAACCATGAAAACGTTCAGATATATGCTCCTGGCCGCTGCGGTCATGGCTCCGGTCGCAGGCACCGTCCATGCTCAAGCAGAGGTCAAGGTTACCATGCCATGGGTCTTCCAGGGGCCAGACTCCTTCATGCTCGTCGCCGCAGACAAGGGGTATTATGAGGAGGAAGGCCTTTCGGTGACCATCGATGCCGGCCGCGGCTCGGTTGATGCGATCGGAAAGGTGGCGTCCGGCGCCTACGAATTCGGCTTCGCGGATCTCAGCAACCTCATCCAGTTCGCGGCGGAAAACGGCGAAAGCGCTCCCGTCTCCATCATGATGGTCTACGACGAAGGTCCGTTCTCGATCTTCACCATGGGCGACAGCGGAATCGAGAGCCCCGCAGACATGGAGGGTCACAGCCTCGGTTCTCCGGCTTTCGACGCAAGCTTCAAGCTCTTTCCCGCCTTCGCCTCTCAGACAGGAATTGATGAAAGCAAGGTCGAGCGGGTGAACATGGACGGGAAACTGCGAGAAACGATGTTGCTGCGGGGCGACGTCGACATGATCAGCGGCCACTACTACTCATCGTATATCGATCTTCTCAAGCGCGGCGCGAAGCCCGAGGACCTCAGGTCGTTTCTGTTTTCCGATTTCGGAATGGATTTCTACGGCAACGCGGTCATCGTTTCCCGGTCCCTCGCGGAAGAGAATCCCGATCTGGTGAAGGGTTTCCTTCGCGCTACGGCCCGCGGCATTCAGGATGTCATGGCGGACCCGCAAGTGGGCGTTGCGGCAGCCAAGGCACGCGACGGCCTGCTGGACGAAGAGGCCGAACTCGCACGGCTCGAGCTCGCTCTGGAGACGCTGATCGTCACGGACTATACGCGGTCTGCGGGATTCGGTGATGTCGACATTGAAAAGCTCTCGAATTCCATCAAGCAGTTGTCGGGCGTGTTCAACTTCGAAGCCGACCCCGAAACGACGCTCATCTTCGACAGCTCGTTCCTGCCGGACGCCGAACTTCGGCAAATCCCGAATTGAATTCCGAAGGATCCTCGCAGGTCGTAACGCGCGGCACCGTGGTCTCTCACCGCGGTGTCGCCGAACTCGACATCTTGATCCGGGACGGCCGGTTTGCGGGCGTCGGGCCGCCGGGCTCGCTCGTGTCGAAGGTGTCGGCCGACCATGTAGTCGACGCACGGGGCCTTCACGTTCTGCCCGGCGTCATCGACAGCCACGTGCACTTCAGGGAACCCGGCGGAGAACGGACCGAGGACTTCGAAAGCGGCTCGCGCGGCGCGGCTCTCGGTGGCGTTACCTGTGTCTTCGACATGCCGAACACGCAGCCGGCCGTCCTCACCCAACCCGACCTCGAAGCAAAGATGAATCTCGTGGGGCGTCACGCCTGGTGCGATTTCGGACTCTATGTCGGCTCAGACGGCGAGAACCTCGACGACCTGATCAAGATGGAAAGAACTCCGGGCGTCTGTGGCGTCAAGGTCTTCATGGGATCCTCTACCTCCGATCTCGTGATCAGGCGACAGGATGCGCTCGGCGGCATAATGGCCTCCGGACGCCGCGTGGTGTCGGTCCATGCCGAGGACGAGGATCGCATTGAGGCGCGTCGCCCGATGACCTCGGGTTCCGACGTCTTCATCCATGGCGAGTGGCGCGACGTCGAAAGCGCGGTCGCGGCGACGAAGCGCGCGATAGCGGAAGCGCGAAGGTACAATCGCAGGCTTCATATCCTGCACGTTTCCACCGCCGAGGAAATCGCGATTATAGCGGCAAACCGCGATCTGGTGACCTGCGAAGTGCTCCCGCAGCACCTCATCTTCGCCGCGCCGGACTGCTACCGAGACCACGGAACACTGGTTCAGCAGAACCCGCCCATTCGAGAGGCCCGACATCGCGAAGCGCTGAGGCGGGCGGTTCGCGACGGGGTCGTCGACGTGATCGGCTCCGATCACGGGCCGCATCTGCTCGAAGACAAGGCAAAGCCTTACCCAAGCCGGCATTCGGGAATGCCCGGAACCCAGACGCTCGTGCCCTTGCTTCTGGACATGGTGTCGAAGGGAGAACTTCTGTTGCCGCACGTCGTGGACTTGCTCTGCGCGGGGCCGGCACGGGTCTTCAACCTGGCTTGCAAAGGACGGATCGCCGTCGGTGGCGATGCCGATCTCACTTTCGTCGACCTTGACCGCAAAGTCAGGGTCAGCAATTCCATGGTCGCATCGAAATGCGGTTGGACCGTCTATGATGGGCACGAGCTTACCGGCTGGCCGGTCGGCGCGATGCTGCGCGGCGCCATGATCATGCGGGACGGGCAACTCATTGGAAGTCCCCGGGGAAAGCGCGCCCGTTTCATCGAAACAGCCGCTCGGTGCCCTGAACCGGAAGTCCCGTGTCAATGAACTCCGATGTCCAGACTCCGTCGCCTGACTGGAAACGACTATCTCCTCGGGAACTCAGGGAAGAGATGCGGGCGGGGACCTTTTCCGGTCTCACGTCAGGCCTTGCGCCGGGGTATCTCCAGGGCAATCTCATCGTCGTGCCGCAAGCCGCCGCCGACGAATTCGAGGAATTCTGCGGCGCCAATCCCCAATCCTTGCCGATCCTCGAGCGCGGCAGTCCCGGAGATCCTATGCTTGGATGCGGCGGCGAATTCGATGTCCGGACAGACCTGCCAAAATATCGGATATGGCGTGACGGGCATCCTGCGGAAGTGGTGCGGGACATGTATGACTCATGGTCCTGCGACAGCACGGCTTTCGTTCTCGGCTGCTGGTTTGCGAACGAGGACGCGCTCGCTCGCGCCGGCATCCGCATGAGGCATATCGAGCTCGGTATCCAAGGATCCCTCTTCCGCACCAACATTCCTTCGCGTTCGGTTGGGCGATTTTCGAGCCATGTGGTCGCCTCAATGCGTCCGTTCGCAAAAGGGGACGTACAACGCGTCGCCGAGATATCCCGGGCTTTGCCGAAGGCGCATGGCGCCCCCATACACATCGGAGATCCCGGCTGTATCGGAATCGGAAATCTCGGCGTCCCGGATTTCGGGGAGCCGATTCCACCGCTGCAGGGGGAAACACCCATGTTCTGGGCCTGCGGCCTGACCGGTCAGGACGCTGTTGCAGCGTCGGGGATACCGCTTTTCGTCACCCACGAACCAGGACACATGGCCGTGACGGACATACCCGTGGAGCCCGAAACATGAACGCACTCATCGAACTCAAGAGCGTGGGAATGGTGTTCGACACCGGCAAGGAGCAGATACGCGCGCTCGAAGCGACGGATCTTTCCATCGACGAGGGGCACTTCCTTGCGGTCGTAGGTCCCTCCGGCTGCGGAAAATCCACACTCATGCGGCTTCTTACCGGTTTGACCCGCGCGAGCGAGGGCGAAATCCGCATCGGCGATGTCACGCTCGACGGTCCTGCGCGCGATGTCGGAATGGCTTTCCAGAACGCTTCGCTCATGCCCTGGCGAACCACGCTCGATAATGTTCTCGTTTCCTTTGAAGTTTCTCCCCATCACAGGAGAGCCTTTGCAAGGGACCGGGGACCTTTCGTCGATCAGGCGTCGTCTCTTCTTGCGGAGGTCGGGCTCTCGAAGTTCAAGGACCGGTTTCCGTGGGAACTGTCGGGTGGCATGCAACAACGGGTGAACGTCTGCCGCTCGATCGTGCACGCCCCTCGCCTTGTCATGCTCGACGAACCCTTCGGCGCCCTTGATGCATTCACCCGTGAAGCTCTCTGGGCCGTGATGCAGCGGCTCTGGATCGAGCGCGGCTTCACCGCGGTGCTTATTACCCACGACCTGCGAGAAGCCGTCTATCTTTCCGACGAGGTCATCGTGATGAGTGCGCGCCCCGGTCGTATAATTCATCGTCAGCCGATCGATTTGCCGCGCCCGAGAAGCCTGGAAATGACTTACACGGATGCATTCCAGGGACATGTCCACATGCTGCGCGAGAAGATTCAGACCGACCAGGAGATGTCATGACCGATCGGACCATCGAAAGACTGATGCCGTGGGCAGTCACGATCGGATTCTTCGTGGTGTGGGAGATTTGCTGCCGCCTTTTCGATCTGGACGTGTTCATATTGCCTGCGCCGAGCGACATCTGGCGCGAAGCCATAAAATTCGCGCCTGAACTCGCCTATCACTCGGCACAGACGCTTTACACCACGCTCGCAGGGTTCGGCCTGGCAGTGGTCGTCGGTGTGGCTCTCGGAGCCGCAATCGGCTCTTCGCGGCTTGTCTACCGCGGCCTTTATCCGGTACTCATAGGTTTCAATTCGATTCCGAAGGTGGCCTTGGTCCCGATACTGGTGATCTGGTTCGGCATCGGCACGGTTCCGGCAATTCTCACGGCCTTCGTGATCTCCTTCTTTCCAATCGCCGTGAACGTTGCGACCGGTCTGGCGACCATCGAGCGCGATATGACAGACGTGCTCAGATCTCTCGGCGCCTCCCGGCGCGATATCCTGCTCAAGGTAGGATTGCCCCGTTCGATGCCATATCTTTTCGCCTCGCTCAAAGTCGCGATAACCCTGTCCTTCGTTGGTTCCGTCATCGCCGAAACGGTAGCGTCCAACAAGGGCATCGGTTACCTGATGCTTTCGGCTTCCTCGAACTACAACGTACCTCTGGTGTTCGCCGGCCTGCTGGTGCTGGCCCTGCTCGGCGTCGTGATGTACGTCGCCGCAGCCATGCTGGAGATGCGCACGAGCGCCTGGGCATTCAGAGGCAGCGACGTCGTTTCGTAATTCAATTCGCTTTCTTTGGACTGCTCCGACAGCGTGGCGGCCCCAAACCAGATATTGTCGATGATCACCGCCGGCGTCAGAAATGGTGACCGCGACTTAAGAACGGGTGAGCAACAAAAACCCCTGCCCCAGATAGAACAGGCCGACGACGGTGATCAGGATGACTGTTCCGCGGCGGAAACCCTCGTTCGTGAAACGCGAAAGGATCGCGTGGCCGATAAGGGACCCCATGACGGAGAACGGCAGCGCAACGGAGATGGCAATGAGCTCTCGATTTTCGAGGCCAGACAAAGCTGCAGAATACAAGGCGATCTTGGCGAGATGCGAGATCAGAACGAGCGACGCTTTCGTGCCGATGATCTTTCGCCGGTCCATGGGCGTGCGGGCGAAGAAGATGTCGACGATCGGCCCGGCGACGCCAACCCCAAGGTTCAGGAGACCTCCGAGAAATCCGCAGAGGACAGCCTGGGGTGGACGGCTGGCATCCAGCATGATCCAGCGGGTCGGGATATAGCAGAACACCGGCAGAAGGCCGACGCAGATCGAAACGACCGCAATGTTCGGGGTGTACTCCACCAGCGTCAACAGCAGGAGTGCCGCCCCGATGCCGAGCACGGCATAGCGGATGATACGCCAATCGATCCACTCACGGGAGAAGTACGCCCGGGAGGAGTTGGCAACGAGCTGTATGACCCCTTGAGCCGCGATCGCCGCCTCGACGGGCAAGAGGAACAACAGGAAGCCCAGCAGGATCATTCCGCCGACCATCCCGAACACGCCGGAGAGCGTCGAGGTCAGCAGAACTGCAAGAATCAACCCGGCAATGAGCAAGCGTCTCGGCTCCCGTCTTGTCGGATGATGCGGTGCACTTGCCCGCTTCAGTCACTCATAATGCGCGCCGGCACCGGTCACCCCGCCGCCGGGATCAACGCCGAACGATGTTCTTCAATGAAGCCGGTGTGGACATCCCCGGAAACGAAACTGTCATGGCGAAGACAGGAGACGAGAAAATCCCTGTTGCAGGTGATGCCGGTCACTTCGGTTTCGTTCAGCGCTTGCAGGGATCGGGCAACGGCTGCGCGGCGGTCGGTACCGTGCGCAATGATCTTGGCGATCATTGGATCGTAGAAGGGAGAAACGACGTCACCTTCGCGGTACCCGGTCTCGACCCTGAGGTCGGAGGCTTCTTCCGGCAGCACAAAGCGTTCGAGTCGCCCCGGCGACGGGAAGAACATCTTCCTCGGGTTCTCGGCATACAACCGGCATTCTATCGCGTGCCCGGCGGGTTTCCCTCCGACCTCGGCATCGGGGCGCGCACCGCCAGCGAGTTCCAGTTGCATGGCCACCAGATCGACGCCCGTGACCATTTCCGAAACCGGGTGCTCGACCTGTATCCGTGTATTCATCTCCAGGAAAAAATACTCGCCCGTCTCGGCATCGAGAACAAACTCTACTGTGCCGGCGCCGGAGTACTTCGTTTGCCGGCAAAGCGCCAACGACGCCTCATGGAGTGCCCTGCGGGTCCCCTCCGCGAGGCGGGGCGCGGGAGCCTCCTCGATGATCTTCTGGAAGCGGCGCTGCAAGGAGCAGTCCCGTTCGAATAGATGCATCGCGGTACCATCTCCGAAGCCGAATACCTGCACCTCGACATGCCGGGCACGCGGCACCAGCCGCTCGAGATAGACGTCTCCGGACCCGAAGGCCTTCTCCGCGCCTTGCTGCACGGAGGAAACCGTTTCCTCAAGCGCATCGATCGCATCGACACGGCGCATTCCTATTCCGCCCCCCCCTGCCGAAGCCTTGACCAGGAGCGGCAGCCCGACATCCTCCGCCGACTTCTTTAGGGCGCCGACTTCGCCGGGACGGATACGCGCGCTACCGGGCAGAACAGGCACACCGGCGCTCCTGGCGGTCTCCCGGGCGGATTGCTTGTCGCCCATCCGGCGGATGGTCTCCGGCGAAGGGCCCACCCAAGTCAGGCCCGCTTCCAGGACAGCGTCAGCGAAATCCGCGCTTTCAGCCAGAAAACCGTAGCCCGGGTGAACTGCATCCGCGCCCATTCCGTTGGCTGCGGATATGATGCGGCTTGCATCAAGATAGCTCAGGGCGGCTTGCGGCGGCCCGATTTCCACCGCGTCGTCGGCCATCTCCACATGAAGCGCCCCGCGGTCGGCCTCGGAGTAGACGGCGACCGGCGAGATGCCGAGTTTGCGGGCCGACCGGATGATGCGGCAGGCGATCTCGCCCCGGTTGGCAATCAGCAGGCGGCGCATCGCTCAGTCGTCCAGCCTGATCACCGGATCACCGTCCGCCACCATGTCACCCTTTGCGACCAGGATTTCGGCAACGGTCCCGGCATCCATGGCGACGACCGGAATCTCCATCTTCATCGCCTCGATCAGCATGACGGTGTCGCCCTCCTCCACACGCTGGCCCGGCTCCACGAGCACCTTCCAGACCGTTCCGGTCATCTCGCTGCAGATGTCCACGCTCATTCGGCCGTACCTCCAGTTTCACGGATCGATCGTATCTCTGGAAATCCGGCGTTTCAAGTGCAACTACTACGCGCCTGCCGACGTTAGATTGACAGGTGGAGCAGCTATTAGTAGTTTCTTGTGACACTACTTTATTGGAGGGCTAGACGGCATGGACGACGAGCGGACCCAGAACCCCCTCGAAGTCGCAGCCGCGGAACTCGAAGACCATCGTGCCGCCGCCCTCGCCATGGGAAGCCCCAAGCGACTGGCCGAGCGGCGTGAAAAGGGCATCCTGAACGCCCGAGAGCGTCTCGACAAACTCCTCGATCCCGACAGTTTCCTCGAAGTGGGAATGCTCGCCCGATCACATCGGGAGGCGGCGCGCGAGAAGACCCCCGCCGACGGCAAGGTCGCCGGCTTCGGGCGCATTAATGGTCGGCCGGTCGCAGTCGTATCGAACGACTTTACGGTGCTGGGCGCTTCTTCGAGTGTGATAAATGGAAAGAAGATCAAGCACGTAAGAGAAGTGGCGGCCAAGAAGGGGATGCCGCTCGTGATGCTGGGCGAATCGTCGGGCGCGCGGATGCCGGACAGGATGGGTGCGGCCGGGCGTGCCATTCTCGGCCAAGACCCACTGGAGTTTCGCAGAGGCCGCGAAATGCCACTGGTCTCCGCCCTTCTAGGAGACTGCTATGGCTCCTCGACCTGGTACGGCTGCATGTCGGATTTCGCTGTCATGCGAAAGGGGGCGACCATGGCGGTCGCCTCGAGCCGCGTCACCTCGGTGGCGATCAATCAGCCTGTGGACCCGGAAGATCTCGGCGGCTGGAAACTGCATACCGAGAAGACCGGGCTTGTCGATTACGCCGTGGAAACGGATGAGGAGGCCCTGGCGGTTCTCAGGCGCTATCTGAGCTACATGCCGCAGCATTCGGGAGCGGAGCCGGAACGCACGCGCGTGCCCGATGGCTCCGATCAGGCAGCGCTCACGGTGCTCGACGGCTTCCCCCCCAGCCAGAACAGCGTCTACGATTCACGAAAGATCCTGGGGGCGGTCCTCGACCGCGACACACTATTTGAGCTCAAGCCGCGCTTCGGGCGGTCGCTCGTCACTGGCCTGGCACGGCTCGGGGGCCGGAGTGTGGGTATCATCGCGTCGAACCCGATGGTGCGGGGCGGAGCGATCGACGTGGACGCGATGCGAAAGGCGACGAGCCATCTGGTGCTCTGTGACAGCTTCAACCTGCCGATCATTTTTCTTGTGGATCAGCCGGGTTTTCTCATCGGGATCGACGGCGAACGCCGATGGGCGCCCGGACGTATCATGAATTGGATGAACGCTCTCTCTCAGGTCACCGTCCCGCGTATCGCCCTGACGCTCCGCAAGAACTACGGACAGGCCTATCTGAACATGGGCGGGGGGCGCTATTCCGACCTCGCCGCCGCGTGGCCCACGGCGAACTTCGGCTTCATGGACCCACGAGTGGGTGTCAACATCCTGTACGGGGTGAAACAGGAGGACGATCCCGAACGCTTCGAGGCCCTTGTCGCCGAAATTGCGCAGGACAGCTCTGCCTTCGCACTGGCCGAGCTTTTCGAGGCGCAGGCCGTGATCGCCCCGAGCGAGACCCGTCGCTTCCTTGTCGATGCACTGGAAGTGCAGTGCGGAGGCCCAAACGGTAGCGTCGGCGAACATCGCCTGGCGAACTGGCCGACGAGTTTTTGATGCAGCCTCTCGCCACCTCAGCCAAGCCGA
>Ga0102926_1000673_pt1 | contig 19951 bp, 15 predicted proteins | sample SalPonR1_A_D2_MG_FD_78173 | JGI IMG/M metagenome (GOLD analysis project Ga0102926, IMG submission 78173) | Salt pond soil microbial communities from South San Francisco under conditions of wetland restoration - Salt Pond MetaG R1_A_D2_MG | ecosystem: Environmental > Aquatic > Marine > Intertidal...
CCGCCCAACAGTCGGCGTAGAATACCCTCACCCAGAAACGCGTCGTTGCTGTTAAGGGTTCTGGTTGCCCGCAGCAAACGCCGTATGTCGTATTGTCCCGGATAGATATCGGGCACCTGTTTTTTGATCCCAAGTAGACTGTAAGCCGCAATGCGGGCGGTCCGCACCGAGCTTTCCAGTGTGAACACAACGTCGTTATGAGTCTCCACGAACTGCCCGATGCAAGCGAGATTGGTGCAGCCTTCAGGGACTACTTGAGGACGGTCGCCTTTGGCCCTTGGCATGAACTGAGACGTGATGTAGGGCATCAGCGCGATGCGGGTTTTTGTGGCAGCCAGTATTTCGTCTAGGTGGTCCTTCAGGCCCAGGTGGTAGCACAACTCAATCAACACTTCTTTGCCGGTACACTCGGGCATCGTCTTGTTGACGTAATCGCCGGGTTTATCCATCAACAAAGCATAGGTCCACAACACAATCACGTCGTCGGGCTGATCGGGGAAGTGTGGCTGGCGGTTGCAGGTGAAGCTCATTAGCCAGGCGGAATCTGTAAAGGTGACAATTCCGCCAGTAGCCGTGAATCCTGAATAAGGGTCATTAACCGACAGCTCTTTGAGCTTTTCCATCAAAGGTGAGGGTTTGCAGGTAAGCGTCACTGATTCCCAGGTTGAGCGGGGTATGTCTCCGCAGAATTTGTCTGGCCGGCCGAAGACGTCGGATTTCTCGGCCAGATCCCTCCAGAGTTGCCAGCCGGATCCTTGGCCCGGCTTGTCACTATCTTTCAACCTCGGAGCGTTATCGTCGTCGCCGTAGGCGGTATCCTCGGTCATGGATCCGGTTGTGACGAACACCAGATCACGTGCGCCGACATTGAAGGTCTTGTCCCCTTCTGCGCCGTGGCATTGGATGGTCTTGACGGTTCTGGTGCCATCCCCGCTCTCCATATCCAGGTCCGTAACGGTCATGTCGTACTGGATATTAACGCCCTGATCTTTGAGCCATTTCATGAGCGGTCTGACAAAGCTGTCGTACTGGTTATATTTCGGGAAAACCAGTGACGTCATGTCGTTCAGTCCGTCCATAAGATGCAGGAAACGATGCATGTAGAGCTTCATTTCAAGCACCGAGTGCCAGTTCTGAAACGCAAACATGGTGCGCCAGAAAATGTAGAAATTAGTGCCCAGAAAACCCTCACTGAACCATTGCTCAACCGTGATGTCGTCCAGATCCTCTTTCCGGGCCAATAGCAGCCTGATGATCTCGAGCTGCTGGCGCCTGGTTAGATCCATGGTCGAGAAGTCTTTGATCTGTCCTTGGTTTTCCAGGAGCCGGGCTTTCGACCAGTTCTTGTCGGCATCGTTCACGATGCGGTACTCATCCAGCACGGTGAATGGGGCAGGCAGTTCGAGCGCAGGTATTTCTGAGAAAACATCCCAGAAGTTCTGGTAGGTCATCTCCATTTCACGACCTCCACGGACGATATATCCGTCCTCGGCGTTACCGGCGCCATCCAGCGAACCACCCTCTATGTCCTGCTCCTCGAGAAAGGTGATGTTGCCCGCAGGCATGTGCCCGTCGCGAATAAGAAAAAAGGCAGCAGACAGGCCCGCAATGCCGCCACCGATAATCCATGCCCGGCGCTCCGCAACACCCTCTTTTGGAAGTGGCCGGTTGTTGGTATAGCTGCCGTGCAGGTCTGCCGGTGGCAGGGGAGTGTCTATCCCGTTGTGCAGGTGTCTCGATGTGGCGTCGGGTGTCACATCGACGCTCTGCGTTCTCAGGGCTTCAATATGAGGCGTGAGTTTTGAGCCGAGCTTTCTGGTGAGGTTGGATCTGGCCATTCAGGGATCTCCTTTCCTGAGAGGTAACGATCCTTACAGTATGCGGGGCGGGCAGGAATTCAGAGTGACACACGTCAACGGGATTCGAATCGTCACCAAAGATTCATGGGGCAGGTAAGTGCAGGTCGTTACGACTCTCTGTCTTCAGCGCTCTCTTCCGCCTCGACTTCGGCTTTCCGCGCCTGGATCTTCCGCATCTTTTCATCGGAGATCGGGAATTTGTTCGCACTGTCCCGCAGCATCAGAAGGCTGCCAACGACCAGCGCTATAGCGAGTAAAAGGAATACCCAACCGATGAGTGGCATAAACCTGTCTCCCTGGATTGTATCTTTCCTTAATAGTGGACCAGACAATTGCTGACCACAACCGCGACTCATAGATTCATCGGGTCGAGCCGGTAATAGCCCTGCAGGGCTTTGTACACCTCTGGTTGCTCTTGCTTCAGGTGGTTCGGTTGCTGGAAAAACGCCTCGGTCAACACCGCGAAGAATTCAGCCGGCTCGGTTGCGCCATAGGGATCGAGCCACGGTTTATGGTGGTGCTGCAGGGAATGCCTCAGGTCCTCGTAGGCCTTCGTCATCGAGCTTTGCCAGTGCCTGGCCTGCCCGCCACTCAGGGGTGGTGCTCCATCCGCCGTGCCGTCCAGATAGTCCAGTTGGTGGGCAAATTCATGGAGCATGACGTTGTGGCTGCTATGCGGGTTGCCGGCCGCCTCCTCACATTCCTTCCAGGCCAACACCACCTGGCCACGGCTGGAGGCCTCGCCGGCCCGGATTTCATTGCTTTCGCTGACAATCAGGCCGTCATCTTCGATGTCTCTGACATGGTAGGCGTCGGGGTAGACGAGAATGCTGCGTACGTCATCGAAATCCGAGTATGGTCGGGCGAGGATCAGCACACAGGCATGTCCGGCAATGGTGACTCTCACGGTGTCATCGACTTCAAAGCCGTCGCAGCCGTAAAACTCCTTCTCGGCGAGGAACAGCTGCACCCGCTGCTCCAGGGCCCGCTTTAATGGTTCCGAAAGCCGTCGGTAAAGCGGTACGTTTGAATCAAGGTCTTGGCGCCAGGGTGCTGGAAAGGGCGCTTTCAGTTCCCGTTCCCTGCGCCACGTCCTGTAGAAGAAGAGGTAGAAAACCGTTGCCGCGATCAGGGTCACTGCGAATACTGCGAAAACAAGTGCTGCTGACATGCTGCTCCCAGCGACCGTTGATTGAATTACCCGTTATCTTACAGAAAAATTGCATCTGCAAGCAGGCCGGTTCCGTATTGCTGGTTGTTCTTGAAGGCAGGGGATGTGAAGCTGCATTAACTGTTCTGATCGTCGAGGAGGCTGATATGTCAGAGAATTCCGTTGTAGTGATCACTGGAGCGAACCGCGGCATTGGTCTGGAACTTGCCCGGCTGTTTGCAGGCCGCGGCTGTTCCGTCATTGGCGTCTGTCGGGAAGCGTCGCCGGAACTGGAAGAGATCGCGGCCCGGATCATCGACAGCGTCGATCTCACGAGCGATGAGGGTGTGGGTAAACTGGTGGCCGGCCTGGAGGGCGAGCGTATTGATCTGCTGATCAACAACGCGGGTCTGCTTCAGGATGAGAAACTGGGCAGCATCGATCTTGATTCAATCCGCACCCAGATGGAGATCAATGCTTATGCGCCATTGAGAGTAGCTGAAGCACTGTTTGATAAAATTCCCGCTGGCGGAAAAATTGCCAACATTACCAGTCGGATGGGATCTATCGCCGATAACGACTCCGGCGGTCGTTACGGCTACCGGGCCTCAAAGGCAGCGCTCAATGCTTTTGGCAAGTCCCTGGCGATGGATCTGAAGCCTCGCGGCATTGCTGTGGCCCAACTGCATCCCGGCTATGTTCAAACCCGCATGGTGAATTTCGGCGGCTTGATTACGCCGGAGGAATCGGCAAAAGGGCTGGCTGAGCGTATCGACGCCCTGAGCCTGGAGAATACGGGGTCGTTCTGGCACAGCAATGGTGAAGAGCTGCCCTGGTGAGATTGAAATAATTTCCAATTGTTGACAGTTCCATCAAGCAGAATTTCGGGTTTAAGAGTAATCTTGTTTCAAATCAAAGGAATTCTGCAGTATATGGAACGAGTGAACCCTCTGGCGAATTATGAGCCTGCGCAGGAACGCAGGCCGCAGTTCTGGCGTCTGGCCATGCGTTGCGCCCAGATTGCCGGAACTGTGGATGTCATCTTTTTCTTTCTTTTCCATGCCTTGGGGTCGCCGATTCTGGCGTGGGTTAATGTGGTCAGTGTGGCCATGTACGCCGGGGCCTATTACGCACTCAAATACCACAGGAACAGGATTGCGGTCGTACTCATCTGGGCCGAAGTGCTTGGCCATGCAGGCCTTGGCATTGTTCTGATTGGATGGGAGAGCGGTTTCCATTATTACCTGTTGATGTTCATACCGGCGATTTGCGTGTCCGCATCACGGAGATGGGCCATCTATGCGCTGTTGGCCCTGTGGGGTTACTACATCGCCCTGGATGTCCTGATGTGGTACATCGAGCCGTTGCAGCCGATTCCTCAAACGGCTCTGCATATTGTCCATCTGTTTAACCTGAGTGTGGTCTTCGCCATGTTCAGTTACCTGTCGTCCTATTACCTTAGGATGGTAGTCACGGCCCAGCGCAAGCTCCGGGAAATGGCAACAACGGATTCACTGACCGGGCTTCTGAATCGCCGACAAATGACCTATCTGGCCGAAAAAGAGCTGGCCCGGTTCAGGCGCAGCGGCCACCCTGTTGGCTTTCTCCTGCTGGATGTCGATCATTTCAAATCGATCAACGACGCCTATGGCCACGAAACCGGTGACCGGGTGCTGGGCTTTGTTGCCGATGTGATTCGTGAGGAACTGCGGGCCCAGGATCTGATCAGTAGGTGGGGCGGTGAGGAATTCCTGGCCATCCTCCCTGATACGGATTCCGGCAAAGCGCAGGCAAGCGCCGAGCGGATACGAAATGCGTTTTTGGCCAGGGACTGGAGCGCGATTATTGGCGGTGATGCCGATGTTACGATCAGTATCGGTGTGAGCGAACTGCGAGCCTGCGAAGACCTCAGTGCGGCGGTCAGCCGGGCGGATGAGGCTCTTTACCGGGGTAAAACCGGCGGCCGGAATCGGGTCGAGCTGGAAACCATCTGACGAGATAAAGGGGTAGTTTTGATGAGTCTTGCGATTGCACTGCACGTTCTGTCTGCGGTTATCTGGGTTGGCGGTATGTTCTTCGCTTACATGGCGATGCGCCCGGCCGTGGTCGAGGTTGTAGAAGCCTCCCAGCGGGGCGTTCTCTGGTCCAGGACGCTTGAACGCTTCTTTCGCTGGGTGTGGCTCTCAGTTGTTTTGCTCCTGGTCACCGGTTACTGGATGATTTTCAGTGTGTTTGGCGGTATGGCCGGTGCTGGTTGGCATATCCATGCCATGCAGACGCTCGGGCTGGTGATGATCCTGCTCTACTTCCACGTGTATTTTGCCCCATTCCGTCGGCTCAAGAAGGCGGTTGCAGACAAAGATCCGCAGGCGGGCGGTGTTCAGGTGGGAAAAATCCGCCGGCTAGTGGGTATCAATCTGATCCTCGGCCTGATTGTGGTCGCGATAGGGTCGGGCGGTCGGTACCTGTAACCGGCTGGGCGATCGGGACCCGATACCATGTCTGATATTCGAAAAAGAGCCATTGCCGGGCTGAAAGCCGGGGATTCGTTCACCCTGGCGCGAACCTTCACTGAAGAAGAGACCACGGCCTTTGGTGAAATCAGTCGCGATCAGAACCCCGTCCACTACAGTGATGAGTTCGCGCGTGCGAAGAACCTTCAGGGCAAGATATGCCATGGCCTGCTGGTTGGCGGGATGATCACGGAAGTGGGCGGACAGATTGGCTGGCTGGCGTCCGGCATGAATTTCCGTTTCCGCCGGCCAGTGTATTTCGGCGACACCATCACCTGCGTATTCACCATTACCGAAGTGGATGAACGGAACCGGGCCCGGGCCGAGGCAGTGCTGTCGAATCAGTATGGTGAGCCGGTCATTGAGGCCTGGTTGACCGGCGTTTTGCCGGAGCCGAATGAACAGGAGATCATGTCAGCCATGGTCGGCGAAGATAACACGACATCTTCCCACTGACCGGGAACCCGCCCGCGCGTCAGTCCTCCTCGGAGTCCCTCATGCGCTCCTGTCGCTCCCATTCTTCTTCTTTTGCCGCATCGATGATTTCCATCAGTTCATCGACGTTAGCGGCGGTGTCATCGTGCTGGAAGCAGCCGGTTAGTCTGCTGTCCGGGTGCAGATCACCCGATTCGTAGAGCGCCCAGATCTCCTTGCCGTAGTCGGTATTCAACAACTCCGGGGCGAAACGGCCGAAATACCGGCGCATATTGTCGACGTCGCGTTCGAGCATACGTTCGGCGTTGTTGTTGCCGGACGCATTGACCGCCTGTGGCAGGTCAATAATGACCGGACCGCTGGCATCAACCAGGACGTTGAATTCCGACAGATCCCCATGAATCAGACCGGCACTCAACATGCGGACCACCTCACGGATTACCTGGCCGTGGAAGTCACGGGCCTGCTCCGGGGAGAGGGTGACATCATCCAGGCGCGGCGCGGCCTTGCCGTCTTTATCCGCCACCAGCTCCATAAGCAGCACACCGTCCACGAAGCCCAGGGGCTCTGGAACCCGGACACCCGCGGCGGCAAGCCGGTAGAGGGCATCCACCTCGGCGTTGAGCCAGGCATCTTCCTGTTCCCTCTGGCCGTATTTGGTTTTCTTGCTCATGGCCCGGGCACGCCGGCTGTTCCGGACCTTTCGGCCCTCCTGGTATTCCACCGCCTGCTTGAAGCTTCGCTTGGAGGCTTCCTTGAAGACCTTGGCGCAACGTGTCTGGTCGCCACAGCGCACCACATAAACTTGCGCTTCCTTGCCGCTCATAAGCTGGTAGAGCACTTCGTCCACCATGCCGTCATCGACAAGTGGTTGTAATCTCTTCGGTACTTTCATAAAACCTTTCAGACTGACAGTGAGTCGGCCAGCCACGTTCGTTGATCTGGAACAAGGCTGGATTCGGACAGGGCAGGGACAATGACTGCTACGGAGCATAGCTTACATGAAAATCTTTTTCCTGATCCTGTTGATTCTGGTGGTTGCCGCCCCCGTCGCTCTGTGGTTCTGGCGACAGGCTGACCAAAATGCGGATCAAGCCGCCATGGCGAAGTTGGCGGCTTTACAGCCGGCTTCACCGGAACGGTTCGATCTGTCTCTCCTTGAAGGGTTGCCCGAGCCCGCCCGGCGGTATTTTCGATACACTATTCAGCCCGGTACGCCGCTTTATACGGTTGCCCGGATATCCATGACCGGAAAATTCGGCATGGGCAATCGGGACGCGCCCGACTACATGGATATGCAAGCCACTCAGATGTTGGCCATGCCTGAGGGGTTTATCTGGAAGATGAGCGCCAGCCGTGGCGCCCTCCGGGTTTCCGGCTCAGACACCGAACAGTGGACGCGGTTCTGGCTGATGGGATTGCTGCCGGTGGCCCGGATGGGCGGAGACCCGGATCACACCCGTTCGGCATTCGGCCGGTATGTGGCGGAGGCGGTGTTCTGGACGCCGGCCGCGTTGCTGCCGGGCCCAGGGGTTGCGTGGCAGCTTGTGGACGTAAATACGGCCAGGGTGATTGTCCGCCACGAGGGTATGGAGCAGGCGGTGGATGTTGTGGTGGCCGAAGACGGTCAGCCGCTTCAGGTGAGTTTCGATCGTTGGAGCAACGCGAATGCAGAAAAAGTCCATCGTCTGCAGCCTTTTGGCGGCTACCTTTCAGAGTTTCGCGAGTTCGAGGGCTTTATCTTGCCGACCCGCGTGGAAGCAGGGAATTTCTTTGCCACGGACGATTATTTTCCGTTCTTCATCGGTGAGATTAGCAACATAGAGTTTCCTCTATCCAGTGTCACCGGGAGTAGCGACTGATGTCCCTTATGGTCATGCTCACCCAAATCGCCCTGCCAGTTCTCCTGTTGGTATGGTTGGCACGGTTCCCTGCCAGGGGAGTGCTTGCACTTGGCGTTCAGGCACTGTCGGTTGCAGCAGTGCTCATTGGTCTCGGTCTGGCCGCCCTCTGGACCATGCCCCCGTACTGGGTGCCGTATATCTACTACGGGGTTTTCTCGCTCATCCTGGTGTTCCATCTGTGGCAGGGGCGGTTCCAGGGTGATGGCTTCTGGCGGGTCTCAGCTGGGCAAACGTTACTTGTCCTCCTTGGGTTCGGGCTTGGCTGTCTTGGCGGGTACATGGGGTATATGGCCTACCAGGGGCGGAGTTTGCCGGCGGTTGAAACTGTCGACATCGCACCGCCGTTCGGGCCTGGCACCTATCTGGTGGCACATGGCGGGTCCAACGTCATGGTGAATGTGCATCTGAAAACTCTGGATACAGCGGTTGAGCGTTTCAGACCATGGCAGGGACAAAGCCGGGCCCTGGATGTTTTCCGGATTTCGCCGTTGGGCATTCACAAGAATGGCTGGCTGCCTTCCGATCCGGCCCGCTATACAACGTTCGGCACTCCGGTGGTGGCCCCCTGCGATGGCGAGATCGCAAAAGTTGTTGATGGCCGGGAGGATATGCCGGTTCCGGTGATGGACCGCGATCATATGGCGGGTAATTACGTGGCGATCAACTGTGGCCGGTTTTTCGTACTCCTGGCCCACCTTAGGAGAGGCAGCGTCGAGGTTTCGAGTGGTGACCGGGTGGCCGTCGGGGACTTCCTTGGAAAAATGGGAAATTCCGGTAACAGCTCAGAACCTCACCTTCACGTTCACGCCCAGCGGGGCCTGCCTGAACAGGCAGCGTTTGCAGGTGAGCCGCTGGCTCTGACTATTGATGGCGCATTTCACGTAAGGAACGACAGGATCCGCGTGAAAGAGCCTGGCGCCAGATAGTTCCGCTTCACCGAACAACGAAAACCGAAATATCACTGTGTTTGACGATATTGGCACCGTTGGAATGGAGAATATGGAGCCTGTCGCCGATGCCCGGTGGATGAGATGCCATTACCACCAGATCTGCGCCGGTTTTTTCGATAGCCTCCAACAGTTTGTCGTCCAGTTCCACGGCCGTATCGGCAGATTCCATCACAATGCTGTCGGTGCTGATGCCGTGGGATTTCCCCTGCTCTTCCGCGAAGACGCTGAGCTTTTCCGTGAGCTCTTTCGGGTTGTGGGCAGCCGCTCCCGGCGTGCTGTTAGTGACGGTGACATAGCAGAGGGTGGCGTTGTAATGCTTGGCAATATCGATGGAGGTATTGAGCGCCTTCACCATTTTATCGGTATGTGACAGGTCGACCGGAACGAGGATCTTGCTATACATGGGAGTTCTCCTTTTCCGCGTAAGCTGCAGAACATTTGTTCGCTGTCCTGTTTTCAGATTGGTAGTGCCTGTTTGTATATGTCAAAAAAAGCCCGGTGAAGTTCACCGGGCTTTTTCGGTCAAGGGCGTCCGCTTATCTTCAGACCAGGTTGTAAAGGAACACCACGGCGATACCGGCAGGGGTTAAGTACCGGAGCACGAACATGAACGCCTTGTAGCTGCCTCCCTGCAGACCGATATCGGCAGCCAGGCCCTCACGTTTCATCGCCCACCCGGCAAACAGCGCAATGGCCAGTCCGCCCAGTGGCATCATCAGGTTGGAGACCAGGAAATCGAGCAGGTCAAACACCGTATTGCCTTCGAAGAACGGGATAAAGCCGAGCGGGTGCACGCTGTCCCAGACGTTGAACGACAAGACGGTGCCGATACCGATGAACCAGATCGCCAGGCCACCACCAAGCGCGCTTTTGGCCCGGCTGACGCCTTTGTGCTCCTCCAGCCATTCCACCACCGGTTCCAGCATGGAAATGGCTGAGGTGATGGCCGCAACCAGCAGCAAGGCAAAGAAAATCGTGCCGAACAGAGCACCACCGCTCATCTGACCAAATGCCAGTGGCAGGGTTACGAAGATCAGGCCAGGGCCCGCGCCGGGCTCCAGGCCGTTGGCAAACACCAGCGGAAAGATGGCGAGGCCCGCCAAAAGTGCAACGCTAGTGTCCAGAATCCCGATGGTCATGGCGGTTCTTGCAATGTTGACGTTCTTGGGCAGATAGGAGCCGTACGCCATGAGTACGCCAATGCCGATACTCAGGGTAAAGGCGGCGTGCCCAAGGGCAGTCAGAACGCCGGCCGTCGTCAGCTTGCTGAAGTCCGGAGAGAACATGAAGCTCACTGCCTGGCCAAAGCTGCCGCTGTTCATGGCATAGATAACCATAGCAATCAGCAGCACAAACAGCAGTGGCATCAGCATGTTCACGGCTTTCTCAAGCCCGGAACGAATGCCCCGGCCAACGATGAACACGACAATGGCCATGAAGACGGAGTGCCACATCAGCAGTTCCCAGGGATTGGCCAGCAGCCCGCCGAACTGTCCGCCAATGGCTTCGGCATCTGCACCGGTAAACAGGCCGGTTGCCGCCTTGCCGATATAGACGAGAGCCCAGCCGCCAATCACGGCATAGAAAGACAGTACCAGGAACGAGGCAATAACGCCGTTCCAGCCAATGGCCCTCCAGCCCCTGGCGGTGCCCTCGGTTTTGGTCAGGGTGCGCATGGTAGCCACAGGGCTCTGACCGCCGCGGCGACCGATCATGGTCTCGGCGATCAGTACGGGTACGCCAATCAGGAAGATACAGGCGAGGTAGATCAGAACGAAGGCGCCGCCGCCGTTCTCTCCGGTAATGTAGGGAAACTTCCAGATGTTCCCGAGGCCAACTGCCGAACCGGCAGCGGCCAGGATGAAGGCCATCCGTGAAGACCAGAGGTTGTTGGCCTGCTGGTGTGGTTGGGTACTCTCACTCATTTTTCTCTCCGGCTAGTTGTTTTTGTCGGATTGATGTTGGTTGTCTCGAAAATGGTTACTTGCCGAGAATTTCGCGCAGGGCTGACGCCACTTGCGGTAAAACGCGGTCGTTCAACCCGGCCACATTTACGCGGCTACTCTCCAGCATGTAGATCCCATGCTCCTTCCTTAATTGCCCAACCTGTTCAGGGCTGATACCCAGGAACGAGAACATGCCCCGCTGGCGGGCAATGAAGCTGAAATCGCCCACCGGCGCCAATGCATCAGCAAAGGCGTGGCGGAGATGCAGGATGCGCTCGCACATTCCGTTCAGCTCCCTCTGCCACTCGGATCGCAACCCGTCATCGCCCAGAATGGTCTCAACGACCGCTGCGCCGTGGGCTGGTGGCATGGAGTAATGGGACCGGATAACGCTCAGCAGCTGGCTGGTTGCGGCTGCGTTCACGGTTGCCGTGCCTGAAATCAGGGCCAGGGCGCCTGTGCGCTCCCGGTAGAGACCGAAGTTCTTGGAGCACGAGGCTGCAATCAGCATTTCCGGTACCGCACCGGCCAGATGTCTCAGGCCGGCTGCATCAGCATCCAGACCCTCGCCAAGGCCCTGATAGGCCATGTCCACAAAGGGCAGCAGGCCCTTGCGCTGGATAAGGCTGGTCACTTCCTGCCACTGGCCCAGGCTCAGGTCTGCACCGGAGGGGTTGTGGCAGCAACCGTGAAGTAACACAACATCGCCCGGGTCTGCCTTCTCGAGGCTTTCCAGCATGGCGCCGAAGTCTACCTGCAGCGTCTGTGGATTGAGGTACGGATATTCGCGAATGGTCAGACCGGCACCACCCAGAAGCGGCAAGTGGTTGGCCCAGGTGGGCGTGCTGACCCAGACTTTCGTATCTGGCTTGCACAGACGCAGGAATTCGGCCGCCATACGCAGTGCGCCACAGCCGCCCGGAGTCTGGATGACCGATACACGGCCGTCGCGGATCAGTGGGCTACTGCCTCCCAGGATCAGCTCCGCCATGGCGCTGTTGAACCCGGCGGAACCGGCGGGCCCCACATAGCTTTTGGTAGTTTCACCCTCGAGCAGTCGACGCTCAGCCTCGTGGACGGCGGTCATGATGGGCGTATTGCCTGCATCGTCCTTATAGACGCCGATGCCCAGATCCACCTTGTCAGGACGGGTGTCCTCACGGAAGGTCTGCATGAGCTGCAGGATCGGATCCTGGGGCAGGGGCTGGAGTGTTTCAAACATGGCTTGCCTCCTCATCGGCCTGTTGGGTGCGGATCAGGGTCGGGCGACCGGTGTCCAGCGCCTTGATCAACTGGGTCTGCTTTTCCCGGATACCTTCTGCTGCCTGTTCGCGAACCGGCCCATAGCCACGGACGTCTGCGGGCAGTTCTGCCAGTTGCAGGAAGGTTTCGTAATTGCTGGCGTCGAGCTCACGACCGATTCGCGCAACCAGATTCTGGTAGTCCTTCAGCATGGCGCGATCGAGCTTGCGGTCTGCGGAGTAGCTGAACGGGTCCACCGCGGTTCCACGCAGGCCGCGAAGTTTCGCCAGCAGACGGAAGGCCCGGAACATCCAGGGGCCGAACCGGCGTTTCTTCGGGCGACCCTGGGCGTCAGTCTCGCCGCTCAGCAGGGGCGGGGCCAGGTGGAAATGAACCTTGTAATCTCCCTCGAAGGTTTCCTTGACCTCTTTCATGAAGTCGGTCTCGGCAAACAGCCGCGCTACTTCGTATTCATCCTTGTAGGCCATGAAACGATATAGCTGCAGGGCCACGGCCCGGGTCAGCAGAAGGTTGGTTTCGCCAAGGGCTTCCTCGGCCTTGCGGACTCCGGCAACATTGTTGCGGTACTGATCCGCCCAACGTTTGTTCTGGTAATTGATCAGGTGCTTGTGACGGGTCTCAATCAGCTCATCCAGGGTTGGTTCGGGTTTAACCTCAACAACCTGGGCCTTGTTGTCGTCCAGCAGGTCCGTAACCGTCTTCGGATCAACTGCTGACAGACGGCCCCAGCCGAAGGCTTCCTTGTTCCGCTCGATCGCCACGCCATTGAGTTCGATGGCCTTCATCAGGGCCGCTTCGGACAGTGGCAGCAGGCCTTTCTGCCAGGCAAAACCGAGCATCATTACGTTTGAGAAGACGGTGTCGCCCATCAGCTTTTCAGCGATGCCATTGGCGTCCAGCTGGTCGAAGTGATCCTCGCCGACCGCATTCTGAAGGAGTCCAAGGCGCTTGTCGGCCTTCATGTCGGCGTCGCGGTAGAGTACGTAGTCTGCGGTAGGCAGTTCCGCTTCGTTGGCAACAATCCGGGTATGGTTGGGCCTCAGAACGTTCAGGGCCTTTTGGGAAGACGCCACTACCAGATCACAGGCGATGACCGCGTCGGCCTGACCATTACTGATTCGCACCTGATGGAGTTTGTCCGGAGACGGCGCCATGCGTACGTAGCTCAGCACCGTGCCGCCCTTCTGGGCAAAGCCCATGAAATCCAGTACCGAGGCACCGCGTGATTCCAGGTGCGCCGCCATAGTGATCAGCGCACCGACAGTAACAACGCCCGTGCCGCCAACACCGCCCACGAGCAGGTCGTAGGAGCCGGTCATTTCAGGCAACCTGGGGGCTGGAATGTCAGCCAGCTTGCGGGTGAGCACGGAGCCGGTGTCAACGCCCCGGGATTTACGCAACTGACCGCCTTCAATGGTCACGAAGCTGGGGCAGAATCCGTTAACACAGGAGAAGTCCTTGTTGCAGGAGGACTGGTCGATCTTCCGCTTGCGTCCCAGCTCGGTCTTGCGGGGAACAACCGAAAGACAGTTGGACTGTACCGAACAGTCGCCACAGCCTTCACACACGTGGTGGTTGATAAAGGCCCGCTTTGCCGGATCCGGGAACTGCTTGCGCTTGCGGCGGCGGCGCTTCTCGGCGGCACAGGTCTGATCGTAGATCAGCACGGTACAGCCGGGGATGTCACGCAATTCGCGCTGCACCTGGTCGAGCTCGGACCGATCGTGGAAGGTGACATCCTTGGGAAACAGGTCGTGATGGCCATCGTATTTCTCGGGCTCATCGCTGAGCACAACAACCCGATTCACACCTTCTGCGGCCATTTGCTGGGCAATACGATCGACCGTAATCTGCCCGTCCACAGGCTGACCGCCGGTCATGGCGACTGCGTCGTTGAACAGGATCTTGTAGGTAATGTTGATGCCCGCGGCAACTGCCTGGCGGATCGCCATGGAGCCGGAGTGGAAGTAGGTGCCTTCGCCCAGGTTCTGGAACACGTGGGGATTGCCGGTATAGCGGCTCTTGCCAATCCAGTTGACGCCTTCACCACCCATCTGGATAAGGGATTCAGTATTCCGGCCCATCCAGGAGGCCATGAAATGGCAGCCGATGCCCGCCAGGGCCTTGCTGCCTTCAGGGACTTTGGTGGAGGTGTTGTGGGGGCAGCCGGAGCAGAAATAGGGCATGCGCTTGACGCCGCCCGGATCCTGGGCGGTGCTCATGCCACTGATTTCCGCCATGCGCTCGCTGAAGTCCACCGAGAAGAAGCGACCAAGGCGGGCAGACAGGAAGCCGGCAACCAGCTTCGGGCTCAGCTCGCCAACATAGGGAATCAACGGGCGCCCCAGCTCATCCTGTTTGCCGGTAATCAGCACTTCACCGGGACGGTCCGGCTCAGACATGTACTCCTTGATCTGGCTCTCGATGATGCCGCGCTTTTCCTCGATCACCAGCACCTCTTCCTTGCCATGAACGAAGTCCAGGATGCCGCGACGCTCCAGCGGCCAGACCATGCCGACCTTGTAGATATCCAGCCCCATATCACGGGCCTTGTCTTCATCAATGCCCAGGAGATCCAGGGCTTCCAGAAGGTCCAGATGGCCCTTTCCGGTGGTGACAATGCCGAAGCGGGCTTCCGGATTTTCGAACAGGCACCGGTCAATGCGGTTGGCACGGGCGAAGGCCTGTACGGCGGCGAGCTTGTGCTCGATCCGGGTTTCCAGTTGAGGCCCCGGCAGGTCCGGCCAGCGGTAATGCAGACCGCCTTCAGGGGCGGTGAAATCATCCGGGGTGACAAAATCCGGCGCCGGCGGGATCTCGACGGAAGCCGCGCTTTCCACGGTTTCCGAGATTGCCTTGAAGCCGACCCAGCAGCCGCTGTAGCGGGACAGGGCATAGCCCCAGAGACCGAATTCCAGGAACTCGGCGATGTTGGCCGGGTTGATGGTGGGCATGAAGAAACTCATGAACGCCACGTCCGACTGATGGGGCATGGACGAGGATACGCAGCCGTGGTCATCACCGGCGACCACCAGTACGCCACCATGGGGAGAAGAACCATAGGTGGTGCCGTGTTTCAGAGCATCACCGGCACGGTCCACGCCCGGCCCCTTGCCGTACCAGAGCCCGAAAACCCCATCCACCTGCCGGTCGTCGTCGGTTTCCACCTGCTGGGTACCGAGCATGATGGTGGCAGCGAGGTCTTCGTTAATGGCGGGCACGAAATCGATGCGATTCTCGTCCAGCAGACCCTTGGTCTGCCAGAGTGCCTGGTCGACAGCGCCCAGAGGGGAACCCCGGTAGCCACTGACCAGGCCGGCCGTGTTCAGTCCCTGTTTGCGATCCAGGGCAGCTTGCATCAGGGGGATTCGGACCAGCGCCTGTGTGCCGGTCAGGAAAACCCGGCCGGATTCCCGCAGGTAACGGTCTTCGAGTTTGTAATTGTCGAGTTGTGGGGTATCGGCGGACATGGCGCCCTCCTTTTGTCGATTTTATGACCAAAATTCTAGAGGTAAGTCCGCAAAAGGTGCTTGCTTATTGGAAGCCCGATTCAGGGGTTTGCGAAAGGATGTTTGATAAATGACAATGAAAAGAAAGAACCTTTGATAAAAATCAGGTGTTACCAAATGAAACAGGTAGAGCTAGACAAGCTGGATCGGAAAATCCTATCGGCACTGCAGCAGGATGGGCGCATCAGTAACCAGTTACTGGCCGAGCAGGTGGGGTTGTCACCGGCCGCTTGCTGGCGCCGGGTGCGGACACTTGAGGAAAGTGGTGTGATTCAGGGATACAGCGCAAGAGTGGATCCGGAACGCATTGGGCAGGGCCTGTGCGTGCTGGTCAATCTGTCACTGCAGCGGCACAACATTGATAGCACGGCGGAGATTGAGCAGCAGGTGAGTAGTTATCCAGAGGTGCTTCAGTGCTTTGCGGTGACCGGTAATGCTGATTTCGTGCTCAGGGTGATCGTCCCGGACATGGCCAGTTACGACAGGTTCCTGAACGAAAAAATCTTCACCCTGCAGGGCATTGCCCAGGTGAATTCAAACTTTGCGTTGCGGGAGATAAAGAATACCGAGACGATCCCGGTGGAAGGCATTCAGTAGGTTCGGGAAGTGGTACCTAAACGAAAAAAGGCAGCCGAAGCTGCCTTTTTCTAAACGTGTCGTCTGCTATTCGCAGAGCATCTCTTTATAGATTAAAGAGCGACAACGTTTTCCGCCTGAGGACCTTTCTGGCCCTGGGTAACGGTGAACTCGACCTGCTGGCCTTCAGCCAGAGTCTTGAAACCGCCGCCCTGAATGGCGCTGTAGTGAACGAAAACGTCCGGGCCGCTTTCGCGAGTGATAAAGCCAAAACCTTTTGCTTCGTTGAAAAACTTAACGTTGCCGGTAACTGTAGACATAATATTCTTTCCTGATTTCAATCATTTAATGTGCCGTCAGACCATCTTTTGATGCCTGTTCAGCGGTATGCGGAAACAAAAAACTGGCGTGATCAAAAACAGGACGTGCTACTTGTTACAACTGAGCGGTCTTATTGATGAAATGCTTTGCTAAATCTTTCCAACGAGGCCCACTGTACTCTCACTGCCTGAGAATGCAAAGCTATTTCTTGTAGGCATAAACCGGGGTGTCGGTTTTTCTGTTACCCAGGGTGTCCAGCCTGCGAGGTTTGGCGATGGCAAAGCCCTGTGCATAGTCCACCTGAATCTCCTTCAGGGTGTCCATGATTTCCATATCCTCGACGTATTCGGCAATGGTCTGCAGGTCGAGAAAATGGCAAAGCTCGTTGATTGAGCGAACCATGGCGTAGTTAGTCAGGTTGGTGGCCATGTCCCTGACGAAAATGCCGTCGATTTTCACGAAGTCCACTGGCAGCTTCTGCAGGTAGGCATAGGAGGACAGGCCGGTGCCAAAGTCATCCAGGGCGAACCGGCAATTCAGCCGTTTCATCTCGCGCATGAAATCGGAGGCAAAGTGAAGATTGGCAACGGCGGAGGTCTCGGTCACTTCGAAACAGAGCTTGTGGGCCAGTTCCGGATTTGATCGGAGGTTTGACTCCAGACCAAGCATGAAACTGTCATCACTCAAGGAAGAACCTGACAGGTTGACGTTCAGGGTGGCGATCTTGTCCAGGGCCTCCGGGTTGTTGCGCATCCAGGCCATGACTTCGGAAATGACCCACAAATCGACCCGTGTGCTGCGGTGAAACTGCTCCGCGGCCTCGATGTAGCCCTGGGGCGAAATTTCCTTGCCGTCGCTATCCTTGAGGCCAAGCAGGAGCTCATACATCGTGCCTTCGCCGCTATCAGAGGCAATAGAAACAATGGGCTGTGCCCGAAGGTAAAGGCTGCCGTCGCGGATGGTCCGGTCAATCTCTGTTACCCACTGGGGCGTGCCGATCTGTGACTGATCACGGCTTTCCCTGGCCAGCTCGATCCGGTTTCCGCCCAGCTTCTTGGCCGCTTTCAGAGAGAGGCTTGCTTTGCTGAGTAGGTCGCCAGGGGAGCTCGCAGCGCCTGTTACCGGCCGGATACTGATGCTGACCGTCGCCTTGTACTCCGCCGGACCATGCCGGAACACCTCCTGCTCGAAGTTTCGCCGCAGGGATTCGGCGAAATCCAGGCAGTCCTCGGTGCTGATATCATTGATCAGCACGGCGAATTCGTTTCCACTGATCCGCCCGATGTGTGACTCGGAAAATCTGGACTGGCACTTGTCCCGAAGTGTGTCAGCCACATGCTTTAGCAGGGCATCGCCGGCTTCCGCCCCGTAGGAGGCATTGATGACACTGAACTCGTCTATATCCACAACCATCAGGGCAGAGACACCGTCTTCAGAAGATGAGGGTGCGGCGTCGATCAGCCGTGATACCTGTTTCTCGAAGTCATGACGATGCATGGCGCCGGTCAGTGCGTCGTGGGTGGCCTGGAAGTTCAGCTTCCGGTAGACGTCCTCAACAATGCTGAACAGGCCTTGGTCAAGGAACGGGATGTCGCCGTCCTCAACCAGCCAGGCTTCCCCGTCTGCGAGCTTCTGGACGAACTCCGGGAATCCGTAACTTATTTCACTCATGCCTTTTGGCGAGAGGAAGACAAACCGAAGTGAGTCCTCTCCGCCCCACACCAGGCGCATTCGCCGCGTCTCGTCGTTATCGAGCCAGACTTCAACCCAGTCGCCGACGGCAATGTTCTGCGCTCTCGACACCCAGCGACTGTCTTCGAGCTCCGGGGGTAGTGTCACTTGAGACTCATCGACGTCGCAGTACTTCTCCACCCAGAGGGTATCGGCCTCAACCTGGCCACCAAGAATTCCGGATAGTTCGTCTACAACCGGGCGGATCCGGGAGACATCTCCGGCTGTCTTGAGCTCTCGTTCGATGAACTGCAGCATGACGCTGCTCTCCAGCTCTCTTTCAAACGCCAGCTCCTCCGAGGTGCCAGCCGGGGACAGCCAAGCCTGAAGCTGCGCCACCACATCAAGCAGTTCTTCACAATGCCGGCTTTCCGGACCTTCCCGAAGCATTGTCAGAACAATCAGCTGTTCCCACCCGGCCTTGAGCAGACTGATCAGAATCTTGGGCACCTGTCTCTGGCACAGGAGTGCGTTCAGTCGTTGACGGGCTTCCGTGCGAGTCCTGCGCAGGCGCTCTTTGCCTTCCAGGGTTTTCGCCAGGCGTTCCGAGTTCCGGATAAAAGACTGATCCTGTCGCTCCACAAGTTGCCTCAGTCGCTGGCCCAGACTTTCCAGCAGGTCCGGATCCGAGGATTCGATCTCTGTCAGTTCTTCGACGATGTCAGAAACCGTCGCTTCCAGTTTCTTGCTCGACGCCCTTTCGGCAAGACAGATGTGCATCAGGTTGTTAATGATGTCCCGGGCCGGATGGTCGTCCGCGTTCAGGAAGTCCGGCGTTTGAATAAGTGTTTCGAACACCGGTAGCCGCAGTTGTTGCAATTGATGGCGAAGCGAACCTGAAAGCTCCTCGTGGGTTTTCAAGGGCGCAAATAGCCGGTCCACCAGGTTGGCCTTTTCCACAGCTGTGCGGTCGAGCGAAGTGGCCAGGTCGGAGTCTGAGTTCGCCAGCTCCCGGAGCAGTCCTGCCATGTCAGGTTCGTCGTCACGTAACCGGTCCAGAAGTTCGCGGCGCCGGGACCGAAGGCTCTCGGAGAGTTGGGGATTGGGTTCCTCCCAGTTAGCCAGATCGGAGGTTGGATTGTCCTCCAGCGCCATCAGTTGGAACAGGGAGCGCCCGGCGGATGGCATTTCCGATGCTTTTCGCTCGGGTTCGTGGTTTGCCGAAGGATCGTCAGGTGGGTCCTCGCTGGCTTCCGTCGTCAAATCCGTATTTTCTGAAGCATGCGCCTTCAGCGACCAGTTTGCCGGCAGTTCGGTGAGATCAAGGGCTTCGAGCCCGGCCCGCCGGCAGTCATTGATCATGGACCGGATTGCGGCGGGCCATACCCTGAAGAGTGCCTTCTCCCAGGCTCGATAAATGGTGAGACGGTGTTCCCGCGCGATGCCCAGATGATCGACCATATACTGCAGACAGACACACAGCGCCCGGGGGGTCAGAGGGTTGTTGTCATCGTTCACATCCTGGCGAAAAATCTGGTTCAGAAACTGGCTGAGCAGGAAGGTTGCCCCGGAGTTCGCCTTGTTGATGCCTGTGGCAATAGCCTGCAGGTCGAGCCAGTCTTCGAATTCATGTTGTTGCAGCAGATGAAGTTCTTTCGCGTTGGCTCTGGATTCAGGGGCTGGTTCAAGAGTCGCCTGATTGGCCTGGAACTGGGCCTGGAAATCCTGAAGCATCCGCTGCTGGCGGCTCTGGAAGATGAAACGCATATCCTTGAGGCGGGTGATTTCACGCAGCTCGGCCGCCTGTTCCAGGTCGGCCTCAATGCCCTCGAAGGCACCCTCCATAAACTCCGG
>Ga0102926_1000676_pt1 | contig 19936 bp, 20 predicted proteins | sample SalPonR1_A_D2_MG_FD_78173 | JGI IMG/M metagenome (GOLD analysis project Ga0102926, IMG submission 78173) | Salt pond soil microbial communities from South San Francisco under conditions of wetland restoration - Salt Pond MetaG R1_A_D2_MG | ecosystem: Environmental > Aquatic > Marine > Intertidal...
ATTATAAAAAGGCGATGAAATTCAGAAGTAAAGTAACCAAAACTTTTAGTAAAGCATTTGAAGATTATGACGTTATTCTTAGTCCTACATCACCTATTTTACCCTTTGGTATTGGCGAAAAAACAAGTGACCCATTGGAGATGTACTTAGCAGATATTTATACAGTAAATATTAATGTAGCAGGTTTACCGGCGTTATCAATGCCATCAGGTTTTAGCTCAACAGGATTACCCATTGGTATTCAGCTAATAGGTAATCACTTTGAAGAAAACACACTTTTTCGCGTAGGCAACCAATTGGAAAAAGCTTTAAAAATAAACAGAAATTTCCCTAAAATGGAGGTGAAGTAGATGAGATATGAAACAGTTATAGGGCTAGAAATTCATGTAGAGTTAGATACAAAATCTAAAATATTTTGCTCTTGTCCAACAACTTTTGGTGAGGCGCCAAACACTAATACTTGTCCCATTTGCACTGGATTGCCAGGAACACTACCGGTTTTAAATGAGCAAGTTGTAGATCTAGCAGTCAAAGCTGGAAAAGCTTTAAATTGTGAAATAAACCTTGTGAACAAGTTTGATCGGAAAAATTATTTTTATCCAGATTTACCAAAAGCATATCAAATTTCACAGTTTGATTTACCCATATGTATTGGTGGATATATTGATATTTCTCTTGATGAGATAGATAAAAGAGTTGGCATTACAAGGATTCATATTGAAGAAGATGCTGGTAAATTAATGCATGATACTTATGACCCAATTTCTTTGATTGATTATAATAGAACGGGTGTACCATTAGTAGAAATTGTAAGTGAGCCAGATATGAGAAGTCCAGAGGAAGCCATAGTTTTTCTAAAAAATCTTAAATCTATTTTAGAATATGCGGAGATTTCTGACTGTAAAATGGAAGAAGGTTCATTAAGATGTGATGCGAATATATCTGTAAGACCTATGGGACAAGAAGCTTTAAACACTAAAGTAGAGATAAAAAATATGAACTCCTTTAAGGAAATTCATAAAGCACTTATTAAAGAAGAAAAAAGACAAATGGAGTTATATTCATTTAACGAAGGACACAAAATTGTTCAAGAAACTAGAAAATGGGACAGTGCCAAGGGTAGAACAATTACTATGCGTTCAAAAGAAGATGCCCATGATTACAGGTATTTTCCAGATCCTGATTTATCAGTAGTAAAAATAGACCCTTCATTAGTAGATACAATTCAAGAAAGTATTCCAGAATTACCACAGAAAAAGAGAATAAGATTTATTGAAAAGTTTGACTTAGATGTAAAAGATGTAGAAATTTTAATTGATGACAAAAAATTAGCTGATTTTTTTGAAGCATTAATTCTATTGGGTACACCAGCTAAAGAAGCATCAAATTGGATTATTGTGGAAATTCTAAGAGTAATGAATGCCAAAGAGTTAAAAACCATACCAATCGATGCCAAAAGACTTTCAGCCCTGATTAATATAATAGATGAAGGGGTTATAAGCCGTACCATGGCTAGAGATGTTTTTGATGAACTAACAATCTCAAAAAAATCACCAAAAGAAATTATTGAAGATAAAGGTTTAACACAAATCAATGAAACTTCTAAATTATTAGAAATCATAGAGAGTATTTTAGCAGATAATCAAAAAGCTATAACAGATTTTAGAGAAGGTAGTCCAAGAGCTTTAGACTATTTAGTGGGACAAGTAATGGCAAAAACAAAAGGTAGAGCTAATCCGAGTGAAACGCGTAAAATTATTAAAAATAAAATACAGATAGATAACTAAATAGTTGAGAAATCATAAAAACCCCTTGCATTAATTTTATGATTCATGTATAATTATTCAAAATAAATAATTAATGGGCAATGGCGTCCACAACTCAAAGGTTAGTTACCTGTGTTTTGTGGACGTCTTTTTTATTAAAGAATTTAAGGAGGAGTTATGAAAAAAGTAGAGTTAAGTAAGACTGAAATTATAAGCCAAGCTAAAGAATTAGGAGTAGAATTTATTGATTTACAATTCACAGATATTTTTGGTGTTATGAAAAATGTTTCAATTACTATTGAACAATTAGAAAAAGCTTTAGATAATGAAATAATGTTTGATGGTTCTTCTATTGATGGATTTGTAAGAATAGAGGAATCTGATATGTATTTACATCCTGATTTATCCACATTTATGGTTTTACCATGGTCGGATTATCCAAAGGAAGCACGATTAATATGTGATGTCTTTACACCAAAGGGCGAACCTTTTGATGGGTGTCCTCGAGAGGTTTTGAAAAAAACGATAGCAGAAGCTAAAGACTTAGGTTTTACGTTTAATGTAGGGCCTGAATGTGAATTTTTTATGTTTCACACTGATGAAAAAGGGGATCCATCTTTAGAAACTCATGATAATGCTGGTTATTTTGATATGGCTCCTGTAGATTTAGGGGGAGATGCTAGAAAAGATATGACTTTAATTTTAAAGAAAATGGGATTTGAAATAGAAGCATCACATCATGAAGTAGCCCCAGGGCAACATGAAATTGATTTTAAATACGAAGATGCCTTAACAACAGCAGATAATATAATGACATTCAAAATGGCTGTTCGAATCATTGCTCAACGCCATGGACTACATGCTACATTTATGCCAAAGCCTAAATTTGGTATTAACGGTTCTGGAATGCACATCAATATGTCATTAGCCACTTTAGCAGGAGAGAATGCATTTTTTGATGAATCAGATGATATGGAATTATCTGAGACAGCTTATAGCTTTTTAGGAGGGATTATTCAGCATGCAAAAGGTATGGCTGCTTTGACTAATCCTACAGTGAATTCTTATAAGAGATTAGTTCCGGGATATGAAGCGCCGGTTTTAATTGCTTGGTCGGCAAGTAACAGAAGTCCATTGATTCGAATTCCAGCGAAACGAGGAAACTCTACAAGAATTGAGTTGAGAAATCCGGATCCATCAGCTAATCCTTACTTAGCATTAGCAGCAATATTAAAAGCAGGTATTGATGGTGTAAAAAATGAGATTAAACCACCAGAGCCAGTTACTAGTAACGTTTATGAAATGTGTGACAAAGAAATGTTTGATAAAGGTATAGATAGTTTACCAGGTAACTTATATGAAGCGGTAAAAGCCCTTTCCAAGGATACTGTTATCCAGGAAGCTTTAGGTGAGCATGTTTATGAAAAGTTTAGCGAAGCAGCATTACTAGAATGGGGAGAGTATTCTAGATATATTTCACAATGGGAACTTGATAAATACTTAAGAAAGTTCTAAAAGTAAAATATTTGAATGGGATGGAGTGATCTTATGGATAAAGAGTCAATTTTAATTGCTCATAGCCAATCAGAGATGAGAAAAAAACTATGTAAGATTCTAGGCCAAAAAGGTTACATTACTTATCAGGCTTCTGATGGCCCAAGTACAATTAGGTCTTCTAGAAGCCTGCATCCAACCTTGGTTTTAATTGACTTGGATATTAAGGGGATGACTTCTTACCGAGTAGCTGAAACAATAGAAAAAGATCACTTATCAACTGTATTATTTATGGTTAAAAAACCAAGTGATTATTTTCTAATGAAAATTGAATCATTTAATGTTTATGCTTATGTTTTAAAACCTATTCAAAAAAGTCAGCTTGAAAGAGCTGTAAATTTCTCTATTAAAACAGCTAGAAATATTAATCGATTGAGACAGGAAATCAAAAATCTTGAGCTAACATTAGAAAAAAGGGAAATTATAAATCATGGGAAAGGAATCATCATGAAGGAATACCAGTTAAATGAAGGTGAAGCCTATGAGAAACTCAGAAAATTGAGTATGGATAGTTGTTTGAATTTAGTAGACGTATCAAAAAAAATTATAGCACAACACTCCTAAATTAAGGGGCCTTTAAAGGTCCCTTTTAATTATCATAATTAATTATCGATAATCCTCTTATGATTTGATAAAATGAATATAAATAGGATTTGAAAGGATGATTTTCAATGGGAAAAGTAAAAAAAACCAATGCTATGCGATTATTAGAACAAGAAAGTGTTACATATGAGTATAAAACTTATAGCACAAGAGATGGTCAAAATGATGGGGTATCTGTTGCAAAAAAAGTCCATGAGCCATTAGAAAGAGTTTTCAAAACTTTAGTTGTTATAAGTGATGAGCGGAATATATATGTATGTATGGTACCTGTCAATGAACATCTAAGTTTAAAAAAAGTTGCAGATGTTTTCAATGAAAAGAATATTGAAATGTTGGATCTTAAAAAATTACAATCAAAAACTGGATATGTTAAAGGTGGTTGCTCACCGATTGCTATGAAAAATGATTATCCAACTGTAATACATGAAAGTGCATTAGATAAAGAAACTATCGTTTTCAGTGCTGGAAAAGTAGGTATGCAATTAAAAATGAATATTAATGATCTAATAGATACAATAGATGCTAAAGTTAGAGATATAATTCAATAGATGGAACTTTTTTTGTTGAAATAAAGTCTAATTAACAATAAAAGGAGGTAGTCTTATGAAGAAAATGAATATATTACTAATAATGAGCTTAATAATAATTGCTCTAGTTGGTTGTAATGAAAAATCTATTGATTTTGAAAAGTCAGCAGATAGCCAATTTGTTGAATATGGTGTCGCTGGTGAAATTGTTGAAATTGAGGATGATGCTTCAGATGATACCCTATTAATATTGGTAAAGGGTGATGAGAATAATGGTGCAACTTATACAGAAGGTTGGGTAACCGTTAATGAAAGTACTAAAATTTATAAGAGTGAAAAAGTAGCGATGGCCGCATTAGAAAAAAATATGTATGTGAATGTTTTTTTTGACGGTCCGGTGGCAGAATCCTTTCCAGTACAGGGTACAGCTAAACAGATCAATATCATTGAGAAGAATGATAACAATGATTCACAACCAGATGAGTAATTATCTAAAGCCATGCAAATTGCATGGCTTTTTTTTTATGCTTATATATAGAGCTTTTTTTTGATATAATTAAGTTATTAGAGAGAGGAGAACATATGATTAGATATCCGGAACCATTAAAAAAAGGAGATACAATTGGTATCGTTGCACCTTCATCAGGTGTGACAGGTGTTTTTGCAAATAAATTAGATTTTGCTAGAAAGCAACTAAAGGTTTTAGGGTATAAAACTTTAGAAGGAGAACATGTTAAAAAACAAGAAAAGCTAACGAGTGCATCAGCTAAAGATAGAGCAGCGGCTTTTCAGAGAATGTATTATGATGAATCAGTGGCTGTAATTATACCACCATGGGGTGGTGAGTTCTTAATGGATATGCTACCATATTTAGATTATGAAAAATTAAAGAAAGCCCCTTCTAAATGGGTTATGGGCTTTTCAGATACGAGTACATTACTTTTCGCCTTATCTTTGAACATAAATATAGCTACAGCCCACGGTCCAAATCTATTAGATTTTGGTAATACAAGTATTGATCCATCAGTAATAAATGCTTTAGAGATACTTAATAAAAAAAAGGGTGATAGTATAAAACAAGAGAGTTTAAAATTTTATCAAAAAGAGTGGCTTGATGTGAGCGAAAATAATTTTCCGCCATATGATTTAACTGAAAAAGTCAATTGGGCAATTTTAGGTGATAAGAATGCTGTTAAATTCAATGGTCGATTAATTGGTGGAAATTTAGATGTTATTTGTAAATTGATTGGTACACCCTTTGATCGTGTGAGCGAATATATTCAAACCTATAAAGAAGATGGTATTCTCTGGTATTTTGAAAGTTGTGAAATGAGTTCAACAGATTTGTATAGAACATTATGGCAGATGAAAATGAATGACTGGTTTAAATATTGTGCGGGTGTATTAATGGGGAGAGCAGATGGTTATGAAGACATTGGGGATTTTAATTTAAAAGATGCCTATGAAAAGGTCTTTGTTGATTTAGAAATACCTGTTGTTTACAATATTGACTTAGGTCACCTACCACCACAATTAGTATTAATCAATGGAGCGTATGCGGAAATAGAAGTGAGTAATGGTAAGGGTAAGATTATTCAAAAAATGATCTAGATTTTGGAGGAGTACTATGGAAAAATTAATTACACAATTGATTGAGTCATATGTTTTGGAGTATGGTCAGAAGAATGCAATTTTTTGTCAGTGGAAAAAACCTATTGTAAAGTTTGCTAGTACAGCGGATGAAGAGTTTAAGAAACTGAAAGTAAGTGTGTCTAAAGACCACTTAATGCCAAAAGATTTGATTGAAAATTCAAAAACTGTGATTACTTACTTTTTACCTTTTGACGAAAAGATTGCTATTTCTAATATTAACGGAAAGAAGAGTTCAAAAGAATGGTCAATTGCATATATTGAAACCAATCAATTGATTAGTGATTTAAATAATTATCTTAAAAAGTACTTAGAAAAAATGGGATATAGATCAAATACTATTCCAGCGACACATAATTTTAACGAAAAAACACTAAAGAGTCAGTGGTCACATAGACATGTTGCAGAGATTTCAGGTTTAGGTACCTTTGGTCTAAACAATATGCTTATTACTGAAGCTGGTTGTTGTGGGAGAATCGGTAGTATTGTATCAACAATTGAATTAACCCCCTCTAAAAAAGTTAATGAAGAAAATTGTCTATATAAATTAGATGGTAGTTGTGGGATTTGTGTTGATCGATGCTCATTTGAAGCATTAACACATACTGGATTTGATCGTAAGAGGTGTTATGAGATTTGTTTAATTAATGATGCGTATCATTCTGATCTAGGTGTAACTGATGTATGTGGTAAGTGTTGTGTTAAAGTACCCTGTTCTTTTTATAATCCTAGAAAAGTATAATAAAGTATAATAGGAGGTCAAATGATTTTAATTGCTTATAAAACAAATACAGGCACGACAAAAGATGCTGCAGAAATAATTAAAAACACTTTAATTGCTAATGCATATCAAGTAGATTTTTTAGAACTATCAGAAGTAAAGTCTATTAGTAAATATGATACAATCATAATTGGTGCACCAATAAATGGAATGCATTGGTTAGCTGAAGCCTCTGAGTTTATTTCAAAAAATAAAACTGGCCTTAAAAATAAAAGAGTTGCTTGTTTTGCATTATCTTACATTATTAATGATGGGAGAAAATTTTGGAAGAATAGAGTGATCAATAATTTCAAAAGAAACTATGAGGAGATTCATCCTATTGATACAATGATATTTGGTGGAAAAATTAGCCATCCAATGCCTGCACCAGCACGGTTTATTTTTGGTTTACCTAAAGGTCTTCCATTAGATTATACAAATAATAAAGAAATAGAGCAGTGGGCGATGGGATTAATGGATTAAATATATTAATAAGTATGGAGGAAAATAAATGAACCAGTTTAAGAAATATCTAAAAGAATATTACATTGCTTTAAGAGTGATGTCTTTAAGTTTAGCCTTAGCAGCTACTACTTTTGGAATCGTTGCAGCTTATAGACAAGGATATATTAGAGATGAGATAAGCACTCTTAATGGGATATTAATACTAATAATAACCATTGCAGGTATTGCTTCACAGGCAGGTGCAAATCTTGTCAATGATTATTTTGAAGGGTCCTTTAAATATGTGAACCATTCGAAAAAAACTGTTAAATTTTTAGGAAAGGAAAGAAGTTACTTTGATGTCTTTGTATTTCTATCAGGTATTGCAGCCCTTGGGTTAGCTGGTCTGATAGGGTTATATTTGGTATATATAACAGATTATTATATGTTAGTTATAGGTTTATTAGGTTTGATTGGTTCATACGCTTATACTGGTGAACCATTTGTTTATAAAAGAAAAGGTTTAGGCGTACCACTATCTTTTATATTGATGGGCCCACTCATGCTTTTAGGCGCCTATTATCCTTTTGCTAAACAATTAGATTGGTATCCTATTTTATTAGGTTTACCTGTTTCGTTGTTTGTTCCGGCGATGATGTTGAGTAATGAAATGAGAGATTATAAAAGGGATAAAAGATTAGTCATGGGAACATTAAGTGTCAAGTTGGGCAGTCGTTTAAGTTTGTTATTATATGATATTTTACTCTTTGGCGCTTTTATTCTTACTGGTCTATATATAATTATTGGATTATACCCAATACAAGCAGCGATTTCATTTATACTTTTGCCGAAGGCCTTTGTTGCACATAAATCAGTGAAAAACTTTCATCGATTAAGTATACCAAATACTAATAAGATTCATCTCTATTATTTTATTATTGTATCAATGGTTCTCATTATATGGTCCTAAAAAGCTCAAATGATTTTGAGTATTATTTAACAAATTGGGTAGTATTTCATTAGGTGGTGATGTGATGAAGAAAAGTATTTATATACTAATAATTTTCATTGTGTTTTTCTTAAATATGAATCAATCTTATGGTGATGAAGTTGTTGAAAGAAATGTATTGATTCTTCATTCCTATGCCCAAGATTTTAAATGGACAAATGATTTTCATGAAGGTATTATTGAAGAAATACTAACAAGTGATTTAAATATTAATTATCAAATCGAGTATTTAGATACAAAGAAAAATTATTCAGAGGAGTATTATAGATATTTATATGGGTTATATAAACTTAAGTTTAAAAATACAGATTTTGATTTAATTGTTACTGTAGATAATAATGCATTAGATTTTGTTATTAATAATAAAAAGAGTCTATTTGATGGGCTGCCAGTTATAGCAGGGGGCATTAATAATGTAAGTGAGTATGAATTATCAGATGATTATTATATTATAGAAGAAACAATTGATTATGAAAAAACTTTGGAATATATGATATCACTTAATAATCGTTTAGAGAAAATTTATGTTATTAATGATGATACAAGAACTGGCAGAACTATTAATGAAGAAATTCAGTCAATGATTAATGCTGAAAAAGATTTTCCAGTAACATTAGAATTTATAAATGATTTACCAATAAGTGATCTTATTGAGTTCAGTAGAACTTTAGATGATACCGAAGGCATTCTTTTTCTACTATATTTTGTTGATGGTAATGATTTACGATTGAATTATAAAGAAGCGATTAGTTTAATGAGTGAAGCCTCAAAAGTGCCAATATTTACCGTTTGGGATTTTTACTTAAACCAAGGTGCGATTGGTGGTTATTTAACTTCGCCAAAAGTTCATGGGAACGCTGTCGGAGCATCTGTTAAAGACTTTTTTGCTGGTAAATCAATACTAAATTATAGAAATGATTTAGATTATAAAGACCAGCAGATACTAGATTATGAACTTTATCAAAGCTATGAAAGTTATTTTACGAGTGAGCCTAAAAATGTTTTATGGATTAATAAACCAGCGTCATATTTTGAAAAGAATAGAAGTATGATTGTGTCGTTTTTGTTTATAATTGTGGTATTATTAATTATTATTTTCTTATCCATAGAACATATTAGAAATCAGAAAAAGGTCAATAAAAAAGATAAAGCTATGATGGAGATTCAAACAGAGTTAATTTATACTTTAGGAGATGTTATTGAAACAAGATCTGGTGAAACAGCGAATCATGTTAAACGGGTATCTAAAGTAGCTGAATATTTAGCTGTTAAGTTAGGTCATAAAGACATTTCAAAAATAGTTTTAATCACCTCCCCGTTACACGATCTTGGTAAAATTGGGATTCCGGATTCAATATTGCAAAAACCAAATGGTCTCACAGACAAAGAATTTGAAATAATGAAGCAACATACGAATATAGGTTATGAGTTGCTAAAGAATAAGAACAGTAAGATACTTAATATTGCGGCTAAAATTGCTTATGAGCACCAAGAACTTTGGAATGGTGAAGGTTATCCTAAAGGATTAAAGGGAAGGGAAATATCATTATATGCAAGAATAGTAACAGTTGCAGATGTATATGACGCGTTAAGAAGTGAACGGGTATATAAAGAGAGCTGGAGTATACAGAGAACACTAAATTTTTTTACAGAACAAAAGGGAAAGATGTTTCAACCTGAATTAGTAGAGATTATTATGAATAACTATCTAGATATAGAGAAGATTCGACAAAAATGTAACTTAAATTTAGATGAGAATTACGAGGTAAAAGATAATGAAGATTTATCAGTTAACATATAATGAGGAAACAATTCCTTGTTATATAACATATAAAAAAGTTAAAAATATAAATTTGAGAATCAATTCTAAACAAGAAGTTAAAATTTCTGTGCCAAGAAACATTAGTTATCAGCGAGTTATAGATTTTATTGAATCAAAGAAAAAGTGGATTTTGAAAAAAATTAAGATTTTCAAAGAAATGATTAATATTAATCCTAAAGTAGTAACGAATGGTACTAGGATCTTTTATCTAGGTAACCCCTACGAAGTAAGAATTAAAAAGGGTAATAATTACTTTAAAATTGAAGACCAATTAGTGTGTATATATACACTAAATAATTCTCAGGAGAACATTCAGAAAATATATGATCAATGGCAAAGAGTTGAAAGTAAGAAGATCTTTAGTAAGTTCGTAAATGAGTTGTATCCTTTAATAAAGGATAATGGTATTAATTATCCAACTATAAAAATAAAAAAAATGGTTACCAGATGGGGGAGTTGTAGTTACTCAAAAGGCAATGTGAATCTTAATCAATTATTAGTATCATTACCAGAAAATGTAATTAAATATGTTGTTTTACATGAGTTGGTACATTTTCTTCAACCAAATCATTCAAAAGATTTTTATAGATTAATTGAAGAATATATGCCAAATTATTCTGTTTATAGAGACTATTTGAAGAATATAAAATTAAGGTGAGGTGGCAAATGAGAATATTAGTAGCAGAAGATGAACGAGATATTCGAGAATTAATTGAGATTCATTTGATAAAAGATGGTTATCAAGTACTGACTGCAAAAGACGGTATAGAAGCTTTAGATGTTTTTAAAAGTGAAGCACTAGATTTAGCTGTTCTCGATGTTAATATGCCAAAACTTAATGGATTTAAAGTACTTAATAAAATAAGAAAAGAATCAAAAATTCCAGTGATTCTTTTGACTGCAAGGGGAAGCGATGAAGACAAAATTTTAGGTCTAGGACTAGGAGCCGATGATTATTTGACAAAGCCTATTTCAATGGTTGAGTTAGTTGCAAGAATAAAGGCGCATTTTAGAAGAAATTATGAGTATATAGAACCCAAAAATGAAGAGAAAAAAATCTTAGAATCAGGGGATCTACTGATTGATCTAGAGCAATTTTCAGCTTTTAAAAAAGGAGAATTACTAGATCTAAACGCTAAGGAGTTTAAGCTTCTAATATATTTTATGAAAAATGAAGGAAAGGTATTTACTAAAAAGCAAATTTATGAAGAAGTATGGGATGATTATTATTATGGCGATAATAATACTATTATGGTTTATATTTCGAGACTTAGAAGTAAGATCGAAGATGAAAAAGATCAAGTAAGATACATTAAAACCATTAGAGGTATCGGTTATAGATTTGAGGGAAAAGAGTAAAATGCAAAATAATAATTTGAGATCACAATTGTTAAAAAATTATATTTCTTTATTTTTATTAATTACAATAATTGGTATATTTTCAACATTTTTGATAATTAATATTGGTGGTTTTATTCAGAAAAATTCTATTGAGAATACATTTAAAGCTAAGAATTTTTTAAGAGAGAATTATAGAGATATAGATGCAGAAGCTCTTATTGATTATGGTGGGGGCATCGAAGTTATCAATAAAGAAAAACAAGTTTTATTAGCTAAAGGAAATAATGTTACGAGGAAGAAAAAGCTTAGTGAAGAAGAGTTTTCTGAATATTTATTTAATATGAAAACCCCTGATGATCAATACAATTACGATGTAGTTTATAATTCAAAGGAAAACTTTTGGATTATCATTAACTACCCAGTAGATTTTGAAGTGAGAATGTATATAAATAGAAATAATCAAGTAAATGATGCTCAAAGCACTCGAATTAGTCTGTTTATTATGACTACCTTCGTTATTTACTTTTTTTTATTTTTTATTGGTTTGTTGTTATATTCAAGAATGACTGCGAAATCCTTCATTAAACCATTAAACCAATTGATTAATGCTTTTAAAAAGGTAATAAATGAAGAAAAATACGAACCCGTTAAAATGGAAGCTAATGAAGAGTTTGTTCAGTTGAATAATATATTTAATCAGATGATTAAAAAAATAGAGCAAGAAAAATTACTTCGACGAGAATCAGAAGAAAACCGAAAAAAGCTTGTTTTAGATATCTCACATGATCTAAAAAATCCCTTAGCTAGTATTTTAGGGTATTCAGAATTAATGTGTAGTGAAAATATTTCTCAAGAAACGTTAGTAAAATACTCAAATATTATTAATAGAAATGCTAAAAGGTCAAATGAGTTAATTACCGATTTATTTGATTATTCTAAATTGAATAGTGAAGATTATTTTATAAATAAAGAGAATGTAGATTTTACAGAGTATATAAGAAGATATGTAGTAGAGCACATTGATCTATTAGATAGTGAATCATTCGATTATGATTTTATTATTCCTGAACATAGAATTAATGTAGCCATAGATCAGAAGTTGTTTAAAAGAGCTTTAAATAATATATTGAATAATGCTATTAAGTATAATGATTCTGGTACTAAGATTAGAATAGAAATTTTAGAAGAAAATGATTATGTTAGGATAACTATTAGTGATGATGGTGATGGAATTCCTAGTGAGCTTCGAGATAATATCTTCAAACCCTTTGCAAGTAATATGAAAAGTGAATCAAGTTCAGGTCTAGGTTTAGCAATATGCAAAAAAATAGTTGACAAACATAATGGAGAGTTAATATATCATAAAAATCAAAAGAAAGGTACAGCATTTACGATAATTCTAGAAAAAACATAGTAAATGTTTTTTTAAGAATTTTTTAAGAAAATGATGCTATACCTTTAAGGTCCTCTTGTTAGAATTGACTTATAGAAATTTAGGTTTAAAAATAGGAGGGCACAATGGAAACAATAAATAGTCATTTTAATCAGTGGTGGGCAGTTGTAATTTTTGTAGTAATATATGGGAGTATTTTGTTTTTTATTCCGTTTTATAAAAAAATGGAAAAAAAACCTGCTAGAGTATATATAGCATTTATATTGGCCTTTGCAATAGAAATGCATGGTATTCCCTTTAGTATGTATATTATATCTATGATTATTGGAAAAAATTTACCAAATGGCATTTTGTGGGGACATACATTCTTTAATAGTATCGGTTATATTGGCATGTACATCAACATTGCACTTTCGTTAACTGGGTTTATTATTATTGGTAATGGGTGGTACAATATCTATCATAAATATTGGTCTAAAGCATCAGGCGAAGGGAAAATTGTTAAAACGGGTATATATAAATATATTAGACACCCACAATACTTAGGACTCTTTTTATTATCCACAGGAATGCTTATTGAATGGATGACTTTACCACTATTGATAATGTATCCATTTATAATAGGAATGTATTTCCGTTTAGCTAAAAAAGAGGAAAAGGACATGATAGATGAGTTTGGGGATGAATACGTGGAATATATTACTGAAACTAAAATGTTTATTCCAGGAATCATTTAGAATATTGAAGCACTCTCTCTCATTGAGGAGTGCTTTTTATTTGCTCTATGGTTTCAATGATCAACGAAGACAATTTCCTATTAAAAAAAATGCTCAGATTATTAAATAAATTTGGGTTAATAACATTTCCGCTATAAGTTTTTAAATCTCCTGAATCATAAATATAAAGACCATTGATTTCCTTGGCAACAGCTTTTGCATATTCTTCATGAGAATAATCACTAAAAAGTTCTTGGTCTTTATAAACTCTATGAGGTGAATGTTCAACTTTATAATTATCTAATTCTATGAAAATATCTTTAAGTCTGTTGATTGCTTCGTAATAGTGATCTGAAGTAGCATAAGGTAGATTAGATAACCGGGCTACTTCTAATGTTATTGCTGGATTATCGTATAAGGAAGCAAAATATGCAGTGCTATAACCAAAGCCATGAGGTGCTTCTGCAATATTTCTTTCTCCTAGCTCATAAGCGTAGGGGAAATCATTAGATGTAGAGATTTCCTGAATCTTCATTGCGAAATTTAAATTTTCTTCTCGAAAAATATCGGATAAATGCCAATGGTCCCAATAGATATAATCGCCTTGGGAATGTAAATCAACAAAATATTCGAAATAACATCTTTTCATGTACTCAACAACTGCTTCAGTTTCAGGTTGGATTTCTGTTCCCCAATAGTAAGCTACTGAGGGTTCATATGAAATATAATTGGAGGGTAAATGTGCCTTTTCTTCAATCGAATGCCATTGACCTAATTCTAAGTCATAAAACTTATCTGGAAAATTATTATTCAAGTCTACGCCATTAGTATTAGCTTTTAAATACTCATTGAAATCGCTGCCAAAAATTTCATGGACTTCTCCATGTTTTGCAAGATCGAAGCCATCAGGATTCATTAGGGGAATAAAGTGAATAATATTATTATCAAGAGTGCTCTTTATAGCTTCATCACCATTGACCAATGCTTCTAAGTTATCATTTACTATCTCTAAAAAAACAAGTGGCGTAATAACTTCTTTAGCATGTAGTCCAGCTAAAAACAAACTATTTTTTTTATTTTGATTGTATCTTATAGTAAGATCTGTTGAATGGATATCATTACTAATTCTTAATACTTTTATGGGTTGATTTTCTACTGAATAGCCAATAATTTCGACTGCAATATGTTCAGGATATTTTATTAATAGTTGATCAATTGTTTCATTAATAGTTGATGCAGAAATTTCCATAGGATTGTTCAGTTGAAATAATGCATAATTTGGTGAAATCGTTAATGCAATAAGACATATTAGTATAATAAATTTTTTCAAAGAAAACAACTCCCTTTTATTATTTTCGTAGTTATTTATATTATATCATAAATGATTTAAAACATATCATTCGATTTAAAAAGATTAATTGAATTATTCAGATGGTTATAATACAATTATGCAAACGGTTGCATATTTAGGTAGAGGAGGAAATTTTGAGAAACAAGAGAAGATTATTAATATTAATTTTATTATTACTACTGGTAAGTTGCAAAAATCAAGTGTCAAAACCTCTTGTGGAAAATGAAAGTACACAAGGAGAAATTCAAGAAAAGAAACCATTAGCTTTAGTTAACACTAATGATTATATTGATCTTGATGAAGAGAGCATTAATTTTCTGTTTAAAACTAATAAGAATGCAATAATAGAATTTTATTTAGGAAATAATGCTAATACCTTGAAACTTTATAAAAAACTTGAAAGTTATGACATGACTCAAGGCTTAAAAGTAGAAGGACTAGTATCGAATCAAGAATATTATTACCAAATAGTTGTTAAAAATAAAGCTTCAGAAATACAATCTGATGTATTATCTTTCAGAAAAAAAAAGTCATTGAGAGAGTATAAAAACGTAAGCTGGGCAAAAGAATCAATTTTTTACGAAATTTTTGTTCGTTCTTTTTATGATAGCGATGGTGATGGGATTGGAGATTTTAATGGCATAGCAGAAAAGCTTGATTATCTTGAGATACTAGGCGTTGATGCTTTATGGTTAATGCCAATTAATGAATCGCCTAGTTATCATGGATATGATACAATAAATTATTATGACGTGAACTCAGACTATGGTAGTTTAGAGGATTTTAAAACCTTAGTAGAGAAAGCCCATGATAAAAATATTAAGGTTATAATGGATTTAGTGATTAACCATTCAAGTAGTGAACACCATTGGTTTAAAAAGGCACTTGAAAACCATGAAGGTTACAAAGATTATTATGTTTGGGCTACCCCCTTTGATAGCATAGGAGAGACAGGGGAATGGGGACAAAAAATCTGGCATTCGAAAAATACACAAAATTATTACATGGGGATTTTTTGGCATGAAATGCCTGATTTAAACCTGAGAAATCCAAATGTAAGAGAAGAAATGAAAGCTATTGCAAAATTTTGGATTGATTTAGGTGTAGATGGCTTTAGATTAGATGCTTCTAAACACATTGATCATGAAGAAAGCAAATATAATCATCTATGGTGGCATGAGTTTAATAATTATGTAAAATCATTAGATCCTGAAATTTATCTTGTAGGGGAAAATTGGGATTCAAATGTAAATGTAATTGCCCCATATTTTGATTCCATGGATTCATCATTTAATTTTAATTTCAGTGATTTAATTATTAAGACAGTTAACAACCAAACTTATCAAAATATATTAGAAGAACAGTTAGAGATGCATAATAAGTATTCAGAGGTTTCTGAAGATTTTATAGATGCTACTTTTATAAGGAATCATGACATGTCTAGGACCCTTACGGAGGTTTTTGATAATAAGGAAAAAGCAAAATTAGCAGCGGCAATTCATTTAACATTACCTGGTACGCCATTTGTTTATTATGGTGAAGAAATAGGTCAGAAAGGCAGAAAGCCAGATGAACATATTAGAGAGCCTTTTGATTGGTACGCATCTGGTACTGGCGAAGGCATGACAGATATGGTTAAAAGTGGATTTAAGACTGTTGAGAAATATACAAAAGCAAATGATGGTATTTCTTTAGAAGAAGTTTCAAAAGATCCAGACAGTATATTTAATTACTATAAGCAACTGATAGATATTAGGAAAAATCATAAAGAATTTTTCTATAGTAATCATAAGATAATTGACATAGATGAAAATACTCTTGCCTATTTTGTTGGCGAAGAAAGAAAAATAATTGTTATTCATAACACACAGAGTAAGTCCCAAACAATTGATATATCCCAGTGGCTAGAAACAAGTAGCAAAGAACTACTGACAAATAAGGCTTTAGATGATAAAATAGTTTTAGGAGCATATGATTCAATTATTATAAAGAATCACTAGTTTAGTTCAACGATAAATTATTTATTTTTTTAAGTTCTTAAATTTTGGGTATATATACAAAATATCGAAAAGTGGTGATGCTTATGATGAAAATAAGTCAATCAAATAATCCGTATATTAATGCCAATACATCTCTACAAGAAAATAGTTCTGTCCAAAATAATGAAAATAGAAAAGAATTAGAGAATAATGATTCTGAAAAAGCAAATACAAATGATGAATTATCACCTGAACAAAAAAAGCAAGTTGAAGAATTAAAGCAAATTGAAAGAAAAGTCGAAGCTCATGAACAAGCTCATAAAAGTGTAGGTGGTCAGTTTGCTGGAAGTATGTCTTATTCTTATACCCAAGGGCCAGATGGTAGAAGGTATAAGACAGGTGGAGAAGTAAGCATTTCAATTCCTTCTGATGATGATCCACAAAAATTGATTGCTCAATTGATGCAAGTGAAACGGGCAGCATTAGCACCATCTGATCCATCGCCTCAAGATATAAAAGTTGCAGGCATGGTTGACGGAAAGTTGCAAGTGGCAAGGGCAAAGTTGAGAGAGGCATACAATCAAGAAAATCGAGAGACTGAACAAGAGAGTAGATTAGATTTAAAACTTTAATAAACAAAAAAAAGATAATGCTTCAGGGCATTATCTTTTTTGGTTTTATAGTAAAGATTTGATTGTTTCTTCATTCATTTCATAAGTTTTATTTGTAATTTTACCATCAACAGTCGTAACAACAGCAGGGTATTTTTCAACCTTTAAACGTTTAGCTAAACCGTCTGATTTATAAACGTCAATTCTAGAAATAGCAAGATTTCCATCCATATCTTTTTCAATTTTCTCAATTGTTGATAAGAAATTTCTGCTATCTTCATCAATTGCATTGTAAATATATATTAAACCAGGCTTCTCTGACTGCATTATTTTGTCATTAAATATTTCTGATTCACTTATATATTTTTCTGCAGCAGTACCACCAACAGCTCCATCACCAACAGCAGTAGCAATTTGTTTTAACCATTTATTAGTAATATCACCAACAGCAAATACACCTTCAATATTCGTCTCTTGTAAGTTATTAACAGGAATATAACCGCGATTTGTCATTTCAATTTTACCTTTAAACAGTTCGTTATTAGGAACATAACCAATGAACTCAAAACAGTTATCGCATTCAATTGGGATTAATTCATCTGTTTTCGTATTTTTAAGAACAACTCTTTCTAAGTGATCATCACCTTCAAAAGCATGAACAGTTGTATTCCAAACAAAATCCATTTTAGGGTTAGAAAGTGCTGCTTCTTTTGCTATTTCATTACAATCCATAATACCTTCATCATGAAGAACAGAAACCGTAACTTTTGATGCAAATTTAGTTAAAAACATACCTTCTTCTATTGCAGCATCTCCAGAACCAATAACGACTACGTGTTTATCTGTATTAGCAGCAGCATCGCATGTAGCACAGAAAGAAATACCCTTATCAAATAAGAACTCTTCTTCATTTAATGCGCCTGTAGTTCTTGGACGGCCACCAGTAGCGATTATTACTGTTTTAGCTTTATAAGTTGTTCTAAAGGTTTCTACAGTTTTAACATCACCTTCTAAATCTACAGATTTTACTGCTGTGAGTTTAAAATCAACGCCCATGTTTTTGGCTTGATCTTTCATTAAATTAGTAATTGCTTCACCTTTAGGTGCCTCTGGAAAGCCGGGGTAGTTTGCAATTTCATTTGTATAAGTTGCTAACCCACCAACTAAACCTTTTTCAACTAAAACTGTTTTTAATCTAGCCCGACCAGCATAGATTGCAGCAGATAAACCAGCAGGCCCACCACCAATAATAACTACATCATAATTTTCTACTTTAGGACCTCTACTACGTTTACTTCTATCGCGTTTTGCCACGTTTTCATCTCCTTCTTACATAAAATACTTAACTAATAACTTACTACCAACAATAGCTCCAAAGAACATTCCAACAGCAAATACCCATCCAGAAACTGATAGAGAAGCAATACCACTATATAATGCACCTATATTACATCCGTATGCTAGACGTGCACCATAACCCATTAATAGACCACCGAGTGAAGCAGCGATTACTTGTCTCTTAGACTTGATTTTCTTGAACTTGAAACCAGATGCCAGTAACGCAGCAGCAGCTGCTCCGAAAATTATGCCTAGATTTCTCCATGTTGGTGCATGATTTAAAAAGCCATTATTAAGAACGTTTTGGGCACCTTGTGATGAAAAGTAGTACCATTTATCAACACTTCCACCTAAAGCTTCAAATCCCCATGCACCCCAATAAGCAAGTACACCTGAAACGCCCCAAGGATTACCGGTAGATGCTAGTGTAATCATTTGTAAAATAGATAAAAAAACAGCAGCACCAACATAAGTCAATGGGTTTTTAAATAATTGTTTATAAAATTCGTCTTTTTTTAATTTATCGAAAAATTTAACTTTTTTCGTATTTGAGTCTGTACTCAAAATTGTCACCTCCTACTATTTAGGAAAATTGATTACTTAGTTTTTTCTATGAAAACTTCCCATTCGCCATCATCAATTTCTTCAACTTCAACGTTATAACCTTGCTCTCTAGCCCACTCAGGTACATTTTTCATAGCACAACTGTGATCAATTTGAACAATTAATAAATCTCCAACTGCCATATCAGCTAATGCTTTTTCTGATTTAACAATAGGAATCGGACACGCTTCACCATAACAATCTACAACAACTTCATTCATAATTTTACCTCCAAATAATTTTATACTTAAACATAATGTTTATTTTATTTTAATTTTTTTGATTATTTACTTAGTTTTTTCTATGAAAACTTCCCATTCACCATCATCAATTTCTTCAACTTCAACGTTATAACCTTGTTCTCTAGCCCACTCAGGTACATTTTTCATAGCACAACTGTGATCAATTTGAACAATTAATAAATCTCCAACTGCCATATCAGCTAATGCTTTTTCTGATTTAACAATAG
>Ga0102926_1000679_pt1 | contig 19929 bp, 10 predicted proteins | sample SalPonR1_A_D2_MG_FD_78173 | JGI IMG/M metagenome (GOLD analysis project Ga0102926, IMG submission 78173) | Salt pond soil microbial communities from South San Francisco under conditions of wetland restoration - Salt Pond MetaG R1_A_D2_MG | ecosystem: Environmental > Aquatic > Marine > Intertidal...
CGGCAGTGGTGGAAGTTTTATTACCAGTGTAAGCAGCAAACTAAAATCGGGTACAATGGTGCATAAGCCGGTAAATCGTTTTAGTAACGGTTCGTCCAATGGAAATGGATATTCTTCCAATGGAAACGGACATTCATACAGTAACGGACATGGCTTGAGCCATTCTCGCCCGGCCAACGGTTCTAAAGAACTCATTCCACTGGAAGATGATGATTTTAGTGATTTTTAAACCATTTAATACAAGTTGTAGTTAACACAAAATATGGTGAGTACTAAAAACTCACCATATTCTTTTTTTTACAACGTTAGCTCTGTCGGTTGCTCTATTCTCACAATTAATTAAGACTCAAGTCTTTTGCAGAAGGCTTATTTGGCTTAATCGATTGTCTTAAAGAAATTCCCAGCGTGAGATATCATAACATGAATAGTATCGACATGTTAAGGTATTTCAGCCATAACAATTATGAGGGCTGTGATCATAATGAATAAAAAGATGAAGACATACCCCCCAATCTTCATGGATTCTTGATAGCAGTTTCCAATACGATCTGCTTCGCAAGAGTGGTACTCTTTTTTTGTCTCTACAAAGATTTAAGATTCTATAATTTCATCCGATAATGAAAAGGAATAAAAAAAAATGTCTCAATAGTTTTTTAAACCAACAATGAAGACGAATGTGATCAATATAGAATTGGTGTGCTTATCAAAGCTCGCCAATTTCTTTTCAATGTTTTAAAGTTAATCGAATTTGATTTTGTTCTTTTCAAAACTGCGATGTAACACCGGATAATTTTTTCAGAGGATGTACAGCAGGTAAGCGAGCTAATAAAAGTAAAAAGAAGGCTATGGCAAGCATTCATAAAGCAAATAGAAGTTTGCGGTGGGTTTTACCTTGAAAATTACACTTGAAAAAGGTCAAGGTATAAAAACTAAACTGGGGATTTAGTGATTAATAGGTAGTCGGATGTTATGTCCGGAAATTAAATTGTTGGCATTATCATGAAAGCGTCTTTTAAAAAACGATACAAGAGCTTATTAAACAGCCTGAGTGCAGGGATTGTAGTCCATAATACGGACACCAAAATCATTGATTGCAACCAAAAGGCCAAAGAGATATTAGGGCTGGAAGAGGAATCGTTAAATAACTACAGTGCTCTTCCCGAAAGCTGGCACTTGATTAATGAAGAGGGGGAAGAATTACCGGTTGAATTATATCCGGTACATCGAATACTGCAGAACGGAAATCCGGTTGACGAGCAGATTATCGGCATCAGGCAAAATAACGACCATAGCGAGGCCTGGTTCAGAGTGAGTGGCCTTCCAATTTTGGATGAAAAGGGTGAAATCTGTGAGGTTATGATCAGCTTTATTGATATATCTGATGAAAAAAGGGCTATTAAGCGAAGTGAAGATAGAGACAGAGCCTACCAGCAGCTATTTCAAACGATGTCTCAGGGAGTGATTTATCAAAATTCAGATGGACACATTATCACTGCCAATCCCTCAGCAGAAAGAATTTTGAATCTGCCTGCAGACCAGATTAAAGGGATGCATTCCAATGATACCCGGTGGAGAATGATTGACGAAGAGGGGACACCGGTAGAGGGTAAGAATCATCCTTCCATGCTGGCAATGCGTGCCGGAAAGGTAGTAGGGCCGGTCATCAGAGGTATGTATGTGCCAGAGTGGGAGAAGTATGTATGGTTAAAATTAACAGCAATTCCACAGTTTAAAGAGGGTGAAAGCAGACCGTGGAGCGCTTTTACAACATTCGAGGATATCACAGAGCAGAGAGAAAAAGATGCAGAACTGCGAAAGCTCTCAACGGCAGTTGAGCAAAGCCCGGTAAGCGTAGTGATAACAGATACAGAGGGACGTATTGAATATGTAAATTCGAAATTTGAATCTATTACCGGTTATTCTGCAAACGAAGTGCTGGGTAAAAATTCGAGAGTATTAAACTCAGGTGAACAGAAGCCTGAATTTTATGAGGAGATGTGGGATACAATTCTGTTGGGAAATATCTGGCGGGGAGAATTTAAAAACAGAAAGAAAAACGGGGATCTGTATTGGGAGTCGGCAACGATATCACCCATTTTAAATGAACAGGGAGTTGCAGCACACTTTTTGGCTTTGAAAGAAGATATAACAAAGCTTAAAACACAAGAAATTAAGCTAAAAGAGAGTGAAAAACGGTTCCGTGAGCTCTTCGAAACACTACCTGAGATCTCTGTTCAGGGTTATAACGCCAACAGGGAAGTTATATACTGGAACAAAGCATCTGAACGTCTCTATGGATATACAAAAGAGCAATCTCTTGGCAAAAAATTAGAGGACCTGATTATTCCGGAAGAGATGAAGCAGGATGTTGTTCATAAGATTAAACGATCTGTGGAGAATAATATTTCTATTCCCTCTTCAGAGTTAGTTTTGAAACATGCAGATGGATCACCCGTGCCTGTATATTCGAATCATACAATGATACAAAATCAGCATGATGAAAAAGAGCTCTACTGCATCGACATCAATCTGAAGGAGCTGAAAGAGAAAGAAGCGAAGCTTAGAAAAGCGGAGGAGAGGTACAGATCCATTATTGAAGTTTCGAACATCGGTGCCTGGGAATACGATATAGAGAGAGATGAACTATGGTTAAGTCCCAAGAATTTTTCAATGCTCGGATACGATCGTGAAGAGAAGCATTACGATCCCGGAGATGGATTGGACGCCTGGAAAAATAATCTGCATCCGGATGATCGTGAGAACGCATTTAATAAATTTCAGGACTATATAAGTGGAGATTTAAATGAGACATATGAAGACCAATTTCGGCTTCTGCACAAAAATGGATCTCCTGTATGGGTATTTTTAAGAGGGCGCATTCTAAAAAACCCAGATGGAACGTTATCAAACTCTTTTCTTGGTACACACATTGATATCACAGACAGAATCCTTTACGAAGAGAAAATAAAGGAGAGCGATCTCTATCATCGTTCCCTGCTGGAAACGATACCGGATTTAATATTTGTGGTCGACAGAAAAGGCCGATTTCTTGACTACAATGCTACGGAACAAAACTTATACGTTAACAAAGATGAATTTTTGGGATATAGTATCGAAGAGATATTCCCCGAAGAGATCGCATTTAGCCATCAGCAAGCGACCGAACGTTCATTTAAGGAGAACAAACCGGTCGAGTTTCAATATTCACTGTTTGAAAACGGGTCGAAGAGAGATTTTAGTTCCAAAGTAACGGCATTCGGCCGTGAGAAAGTGATTACGATTGTCAGAGATATTTCTGAGCGGGAAAGCAATATCAGGAAGCTGGAGAAACTTTTAAAAATAAAAGAACAGCAGAACAAAAAGCTCAGCAATTTCACACACATCGTATCGCATAATTTGAGGACTCACTCCGCTAATATGAAAGGGCTTCTTTCTCTTTTGGAAATAGAGAAACCCGAGCTTGTTAAGGATCAGTACATTCAGATGGTTGCCGCATCTGTAGACTACCTGGGAGATACAATTGACAATTTAAATCAGGTTCTCAAAATTCATAATGCTCAAAATGATAATGTGCCATCCATCAGTCTGCTTACACATCTTGAGAAAGCCATAAAGCAGGTAACTCATCTTGCTGAAAAGAATAAGGTTAAAATCATAAACGATGTTTCGGAAGACATAAAGGTTCAGGCCTTGCCGTCATATATGGATAGTGTTATCTACAATATGCTTACGAATGCCATAAAATATCGTTCAGAAGAGCGGGAGTCATTAGTTAAGATATTCTGTAAAAAAGAGGATGATTCTGTTGTATTGGCTTTTCAGGATAACGGGCTTGGAATTGATTTGGATCTGTACGGATCCAAATTATTTGGTATGTACCAAACATTTCATTCAAATAAAGACTCTGTAGGCCTGGGATTGTTCATAACCAAAAGTCAAATTGAGGAGATGGGCGGAAGCATACAGGTAACAAGCAGTATAGAAGTTGGAACAACCTTCAAAATTCGATTACCCTATGGAAAAAATTAAAAACCTGCTTCTTATTGAAGACAATGACATTACCATTTTGATTACAAAAAAAATGGTTGAACAGACAGGACTAGTAGAGAACATTGTAATCGCAAAAAATGGAAAAGACGGGTACGATTATCTTACCTACTGTTTGGATAATAAACGCTCTTTTCCTGAGGTTATTCTGCTGGACATTATGATGCCGATTTGGGATGGCTGGACTTTTTTGGAAAAAACGAAAGAAGTTCAACTGCTGGAAAAATTAAACATCTATCTCTATACCAGTTCAGTTAGTGATGAAGATAAACATGAAGCCTCACGCTACGGGCTGCAGGATCGATACCTGGTGAAACCGATGGAAATTAATGTAATAGAGCAGATTGTTGCTGAAGTAAGGATTCATGAAAAAGTTGCGAGCTCTAGAATGCATTGAAATAACCAACAAGATAATGGTATGAGATCAAACATTTTATGCTTCGTTTTTTTAATATTTGTACAAGCAGATGCCTATTCACAGGGAATGCAAGAAGATAAAGCAGTATTTATTTTTGAATCCTCTTATGTAGGTGATATGCTGTCTAACTATTCGGGAGGAATTGAAAGAGGCAGTGCCTACATGGGGATGATCGATTTGACTGCCACCTTAAACCTGGAACAAATCGGTTTATGGCGTGGAGGTGAGTTCTTAGTTCATGTAGAGAATACCCATGGCGGCACACCATCAGGTGAGTTAATAGGAGATCTGCAGGTTGCCAGCAATATTGATAACGGTAATTATACATATCTATATGAGCTCTTATATCGTCAGGCACTGGGTGATTTAGATATCATTATCGGAAAACAAGATTTAAACACTGATTTCTTTGTAAGCGACTTAGCAGGCGAATATATCAATAGCTCATTCGGCATTATGCCTACTGCTTCCTTAAACGCTCCTGTGGCAATATTTCCCAAGACAGCTTTAGCCGCAGCAGTGATGTATGATTTTTCTGAGAGGGTAACATTTCAAGCTGCCATTTATGATGGCAATCCGCTTGACCTGGATTCTGATCCATACAGTACAGATTTTAGGTTAAGCAATGAAGATGGATTTATGACATTCGGCGAGCTGCATATAAAATCTAACATTCAGGGTATGCCCGGTGGTTACAAAATCGGGATATTCAATCACTCTTCTGAATTTGATAATATTGATGACCCAAACATGTCTTATAAAGGCAATACCGGAGTATACTTTATTGCAGACCAACTTGTTTACAAGGAATCAGCAGATAATAAACAGGGGTTAGGGTTATTTTTAAAAGCCGGTTACGCATCAGGTTCAAAAAATATGACCGATATTTTTATGGGATTTGGAGCAAATTACTATGGGTTATTTTCCAACAGGGAAGATGATGTTTTAGGTGTAGCACTTGCACGTGCATCCATTGGTAATCAGATGGTTGATTCTAGTCCTGACAACATTTTACCACACGAAACAGTGATCGAACTGATCTATGCTGCATCGATACACCCGCATGTAACGGTTAAGCCAGATATTCAATATATCATGAATACAGGAGCCGATGCTTCTTTGAGCAACGCAATCATTAGTATTGTTCGATTTGAAATAATGTTTTGAAAACCATGTTCAATTGATAGTTCGGCGTAAGTATGCCCGAGGTTGAATGAAATGAACCTTGAAAATTGCAAGCCCACCCAGTGTTTACCGGCTATAGTTTCAGGTACGCCAACTCTCTTCTTTATGCACGTATTAAAATAGCATTGACATACTACATTTGGAATGAGGCATGTAGGTACAAGGTTCTTGAATAACCGAATGATATCCTTATTCTTCTTATTTAATAATGGATATTCAGCTTTGCGAAATCGACACCACTTAAAAATTAATTATGAGTATATGCTTAAGTATATTTTTAAAGAACCGATAAATACTACAGAAGTTAGAAACAGAATACCTAACGATTAGAGCATATAATAATGGAATCTGAAAATATTGCGAAAAGTGATGTATTGGAAGCACCTCCAGTGATAGAGGGTGGAAAATTTTTAAGCTTTTTCCTTGGAAAAGAGGAGTACGCTTTGGAGATACTTAAAGTACAGGAAATAATTGGTCTGATGCCAATCACGCCCGTTCCTAAAATGCCTGACTACATAAGGGGAGTACTAAACCTAAGAGGGAAGATCGTGCCGGTAATGGAACTCAGGGCCCGCTTTAACCTCAACCTTGTTGAGGATACCGATGAAACGTGTATAATCGTTATACACGATAACAATTACCAAATGGGCATTGTAGTGGACAAGGTGTCGGAGGTATCAGATATCGCCACTGATCAGTTTGAAGATGTGCCATCTATTGGCATGAATGATGGTAATGAGTTTTTATCCGGGTTGGGTAAAGTAAAAGATTCTGTGAAAATGATCGTGGATGTTCGTAAGGTACTGTTTGATGTACCGGATGATGTACTGGATACCAGTAAAGCGCGAGGAAACAGCTAAATTCACATCTTTACAAACAAGAATCACGAATTGTGGTTCGTTTTTTCGTACTAAAATTCATGGTATGTAGTTTTTCAAGAGTGTAAGGAGGGGGCGAATATTTAGCCCCTTTTATTGACAGTAATTTTTAGGTTCTTTTTTAAGTGTGGGAGGCAGACCATACCTATTCAAAATGTATGGTCTTAAGATTGTCAAAAGAGGCCTTCAGACAGGAGCTCTAATAGTGCAAAATCCTTGATTAAACGTGGCCTTGGTGACAACCTTTTCTGTTGGAATTTTCTTCTCTATAAAATAATGAGCGAGTACGTTCCGAAATTATTTAATAGAAGATGATTTAATTACTCAGTCTATATGGGTCTGAGTAATAAGAGTCTACCCAAATCGAAGAACAGTTTAGATGAATAAGGGGTATCATTCACCAATGATAAGCGAATGGTGTATTCAACATATAAAAAAATTAGTACTACAGAAACCTTGTGGATAAAATCATAATTACCTGTTTATTTTGTCTTGTTACAAACCAGGAGTGGGAAATTAAAGACTGAAAAGATCAAGGGGGCCAAAATATTGATGGTGCTCACAGATCCAATCCTACCTTGTATCAATGAACTATTCAATACAAAGACAAATTTTTTTCTTTGCGTAAATATTTCTGTAGTTCCGAAACTCATTTATAAATACAGACACTGATAAGTTTTGTCCGGTCTCAAATCGGATAGTGAAATCAGGGAGGCTTAAGAGATGCTGATTGGTGAATTTCACTTGATGAGACTATAACCACAATCGGATGTTGTAGTTATTATGAAATAGGGGGCGTCCCGGTCACTCTATCAATAATCCGCTATGCCCTCATTCAGGCATCGTACGTATAGGCCTTGATTTACATTACTCTAAGCAGACTTAGTCCAGTAGCTGGAGCTTCTTTAGTTCCCCGATCAGTTTTTTACCATCTATCGGTTTGGTGAGGTAGCCATCGCACAATTTTTTAAAGGATTCACTAACATTTCTTAGATCAGCAAGGGCCGTAGTCATTATAATTTTGGAGCCTCGTGATGACAAAATGCCCCTCGACTCTTCCATCCCCCTTATTCTTTTTAACGCTTCATGCCCATCCACTTCAGGCATCATTATATCGAGGCAAATGAGCTCATAGGGTTCGTTCTGCTCGAGTGATAGGCGAACGGCTTCAGCAGCTTCTTCTCCATTAACCGCTACATGCACTGACCATGCTTCCTTAGGAACTCCAACAGAAGCATTCGGCTGGTTAGGTCATCTTCTACAATCAGAATCTTCATAATTATTTCTCAATTTTTTCTAAGTGGTTAACTAACAGTTTTTCCAGCTTTTTAAACTGCTCTACTAACAAGGGATTAAGGGAAATAATTTTTTTTACATTGCCTTTTAATGCCTGCTCTTCAATAGATTCAGCAACCGCATACATAGTTTCGCCCCCTAGATTTAATGCAGATCCTTTAATAGCATGCGAATATTGACGTATCTGTTTCAAACTCTCCTGATCTATAGAAGCGTTAAGATTATCAAGTTGAACAGGGACATCTTCTAAAAATAATCTTATAATTGTTTCCGCTATGGATGGATCCTGTAGCATTCTTTCCATCATTGCTTCATAGTTCCAGACTGCATTCTCTACTGCTATTTCTGAATAGTTGTCGTCAGTCATATAACTCCATAATCTTTCATAAGTTTAATACAGCAATCAAAATATTAAATAGCTGCCTGTAATACATATTGAATAAATTATCGGCATTTGCGGGAAATACATAAGTAGATATAATCATGGTTTAAGATTTGAATATGAGAGATCTAAAACCATTTATGATATAAATAGTATGAAACATCTTCTAGGATTTTTGAACCAGCCTTTGTTTTACTGCATAGTATAGGCCTAGCAATAGATTGATCCCTGCAAAAAACTACAGTTTTCTAATACTTCAATTCTAAAGTAACAGCAGGTTATTAAATCCACCGAAAGTGGCTTTATTAAGAGATCTCCTAAAGGTTTTGCGGGATCTTTTAAATTGGCTTAGACAATGAAAGTAATCCATTGTTAACGAACCCTAAATTGTTCCTTAACCGAATATCTTCAGCTCTCTATCATACATAATAATAGCTTCTTATGGGGTGCATAGAGCTTTATGGTTTTGATGAAAGCTCAACCAACTATAAATAGTATGAACACATCATCAATAACTAAGTTTAATGTTGCATCAGCCTGAAAACTAATCCTGTATATAAACTTTCGTGAGAATACGAGATTGATGATTGAGTCAGAACCGTAGTTAAAAAGTATGATTGGGTGTCATTATATATATGTAGCCAATTGATGAGTCTGTGAACGGATAGAATAATTCCATAGCTGCTAAAACAGAATCTGTATTATTCTTACCAATAAAAAGAATTATGATGCTGATAGAATCGGAAACATTTAATCAGAACAATCGGCAGATAAAATTCATGATAGAGCGGCATACTTAAAACTTTACTTTTAAAATACACTTTTGCGGACTACCAAAACCCATTTTGATTAAAATCTAGTAAGTCGAATACCTTGTTATGGTTGATCGTTTTTTGACAAAAATTATACGATAGGGAGACTCGAATTTTTTTTGGACGATTTACTCTCAACAGATGTGCTGTTTTTAACTTTTTTCTGTTTTTTTAAAAAGACGCCAAATAATTTTGGAAGCAGATCGACGCAAATCCGGTTGAACAACTTACCTGTTCGATTGAAAGAGTGAATTCATATATCAGGTTGAGTAGCAATGCATTACATAAATACCAGTTAACATTGATCAAAGACCATAGATGGATGTTAATCGCATACGACTCCTTTTATATTAAACTGTTTAAGATAATTTAAGTTTGTCCGATAATTGTTACTCACATACAAATAGTTAGCAGTATGGTGTGGCTAAATAGTCTAAAAAATATAACGTTGGCAGTTATAGACGGTTTAAGCTTGAAAAACAATTAAACAACAGAAAACAAGACAATTAAAAAGTATAGGAATGAGTTATGAAATTACAAAGTAAGAAGCCGGGGAGTAAACGGAGCATGGGGGGTAAAATCATCATCTCTTTTTCAGTTGTGGCTGTGGTCATTTTATTAATTGCTCTGTCTGGCTACATGGGGGCAAGAATTTTGAATGATAACATAGTTGAAATAGGAGATGTTAGGGTGCCAAGTATCAGTAGTTTATCCACTGCAGAGATTGAAACAGATATGATAACTGTTCTTGTTAGGACTCTTTCTATTCCTGGTTTGACATTTGAACTTCGACGTGAATACTATAGTGAAATTGAGCGGAGGCAGAGGGCATACCAAGATGCGATCGATATTTTTGCTCCATTGCCACAGTCCGAACAAGAGGCGATCATGTGGAGAAGCTATGAAAACACTGCAGCTGAATGGAACACCCAGACTGATCATTTCCTCACTATTAATCAAGAATTTGATAGTTATGGAATTAGAGCTCCTGAAAATTTTAAACAGCAATTGGAGGGCTATATAAAAGACCATTATATATTGGTGGAAAAGGTGTTGAGTATGCTATTCCTTGATGAGGGACAGTTTTCCGGAGGTGAAGACCACACTGCATGTAACGCCGGCCGGTTTTTTCCGGAATTTGACTCTGAAAACACTGAGCTAAATCGATTAGTTCTGGCTTTTGAGGAGCCTCACAGACGATTTCATCGCGCTGTAGCTCAAATAAAAGCCGAGTCAGAGGTCAACAATATCGAACAAGCCCGACAAATCTATCAACGTGACATGATTCCGGCGATGGAGAATGTTTTTGGACAATTTGACGAAATGATGGTGATTGCCAACAATTCTCTGGATGCCTTTACAGCTATTCAGAGCCATGCATTAGGTGAGTTATACGATGCTACCGGTGAACTCAATAATTTATTTGGTGAAGTAAGAAGCCTTAATAATGATATTGCTCAAGAAGAAACGACTTTGGCAAAACGATATTCTGCATGGATACAGGGTATTACCTTAACAGGACTTATCGGTGGTGTACTCTTAGCTATTTTTCTTGGTTTATTCTTGAGTCGGACTATTAAAGACTTTAATCAGAAAATCAAGGATATAATTGACGGCTTAAGCAGTGGGGCGGAGCAGGTGAACGCCTCCAGTGAACAGTTGTCTGGCGCCAGCCAGGAGCTATCGGAAAGCGCCAGTGAGCAGGCTGCCGGTTTGCAGCAAACGGTTTCATCACTGGAGGAGATGTCATCGCAAACGCGTCAGAGTGCGGAAAATGCTCATCAGGCTGAGGTGGCCATGAAAGATACTGAGCCAAGAGTGGCTAAGGGTGTAGCAGCAATGAAGCGAATGAGTGAAGCGATGTCAGAAATTCAGAATTCTTCACAGGAGACATCAAAAATATTAAAGACGATTGATGATATTGCTTTCCAGACCAATCTTTTGGCCTTAAACGCGGCTGTGGAAGCAGCAAGAGCCGGTGAAGCGGGAAAAGGGTTTGCTGTAGTTGCAGAAGAGGTGCGAAATTTAGCCCAGAGAAGTGCAAAAGCTGCCAAAGACACCTCAGAGTTAATTGAAAAGTCTCAACAGAGTACCAGCCGGGGTGCAAGTGTAGCTAATGAGGTTTCTGAGAACCTGGAACAGATAAAAAATAGCGTTTCTCAAGTAAGCACACTTGTACTTGAAATTGCCGCTGCAAGTAAAGAGCAGGCAACAGGGATTTCCGAAGTGAACAGCGTGATGAATGAGTTGGATAAAGTGGTTCAGCAAAACGCTTCTTCGAGTGAGGAAAGCGCCAGCTCTGCCGAGGAGTTAAGTTCACAAGCGGCCGAGTTACAACAGATTGTAGAACAGTTGATGCAGGTTGTGGGCAGCGACGGCTCGGTTCATAGCAAGGCTGGGGGCAGCAATGGGAACGATTATCTGTCAAAAGCAGGTGGAGTGCTGAATGAAAAGTTTAAAGCACCATTTAATAAAACCGAATCCGGGCCAGTGAATGGTGAAAACGGGTATGCAAATAGGTTTGGAGGCAACGGAAATGGAAATGGTTACCATAAACAATCTCAGAACTCAAAACAGTTAATTCCGCTGGAGGATGATGATTTCAGCGACTTTTAAAATCGGTTAATTTCTTAGGTCAGGCAGGGTTAGATACAAAAAGAGTATTTGGTACAATCAACTTCTACCTACTCTTGCCCTGCCAATGATATAAATATCGATAAGAGTTTACTCAAGAAAAACACCGGTTTTGTAGGCGGTATTATCATTGATTGAAATTTAATAAACCATAAGCTGTCTGCCTGTAATTGATTGAGCTTTGCTATATGGTTGGTGAACTTACTCATTTTAAAAGGAGTGGAAAGGGGGGTTAAGCATAAGTTTACTTACTTATTGTTGACTAATTTTTCAAAACGAATGTATGTTTCAAAACTGAAAAAAAATGTTAAATCGGGGAATTTAAATACATGTAAATTTACATAGATCTTAAATTTGCAGTATAATATCTCGCTTTATTTTTATAAAGAATAGTTGTGGTTTTTTGGGGCTAAATAACTATCCAATTCTATATTAGGGGTCTATTTGCTAAAATATTACTCAAGCCAAACTTGGTGATATAAAGTTGGTCTCTTAGGGTTATATATAGTTTTTGCAGTTCCTTATAATTTTTGTGTAATTGCTTGAATAATTAATTTCTATGAATATCAGTACATCCAACCCAGTTCTTTGTTTTTCTACTTTTAAAATTATTGGCGATGATAAGAATCCGGCAGATATTCTTTTTCTTGATATAAAAAAATGGAATGAAAATGAGATGGGATTTGCCGCAAATAAAGTGGTTGGAAAAACGGTAATGGAGTTACTTGATTCGGGAGACAGGCAATCTTTTCTTTTATTAAGTGTCCTAAAGAAAGTCCAAACAGATGAAGACAACTCAGGGCCCATCGTCGACCCAACGACAGGAACATCTTATTCCATAGATATTTTTATGGGCGGGGAAAACAAGTACGATTTAATCATTACAATGTCTGGTTTATCTTCTGCTGAAATAGAGAAAAAGATAGATGAAGAGTTTGCATTATATCAAAGTTTGGTAGAATACTCTTCCGATGCAATTGGTGTCGCAAATTTGAAACGTGGTCATACCTACTATAATCAAGCAATTATCGAAATGTTTGGGAATATGACTGACAAAGATATCGCAGACGCCTATTTAAATTTTGAAGATTATGAAGAAATATTTTCAACGATAGAAAAAGGAGAGAGATGGGAAGGCTTTGTAAAAATGCTGAACTATGAGCAGCAGGTTATAGACGTGTTTCTCCGCAGCTTCGCGGTGTATAATGAAAGCGGTGAAGTAGAGAGAATGGTGGGAGTACATACAGATTTTACAGAACAAAAAAGACTGGAGTCAGAGCTTAAAAAACGCAATGATATATTCAGGTTTATCTCAGAGCACATTGATGCTGTTTTTTGGCTTAGAAGCCCAGATAATTCAAAAATGTTGTATGTAAATCCTGAATATCAAAAAATCTGGGGAGTCTCTTGCGAATCACTCTACAAGAACCCCAATTCTTTTATGGAATCTATTCATCCTGAAGATATGGATAATGTACTCCAGCAATTCCAAAGGTATGAAGAAGATGAGAGTTTTAGAATGGAGTATCGTATTGTGCGGCCCGATGGAGAGGTTCGATGGGTAAGTGTATCCACAGAGAGAGTACGAAATGAGGATGGAGTTATTATAGGCCATGTAGGGCTGGCCATAGATATTACGAACAAAAAAATAGATGAAGAAAAACTGCGTCTGGCGAATAAAAAACACCAGATTATTTCAGAACTTTCAAGAGAGTTTATCAATATAGATATGAATAATTATGATAGAAAGGTTGAAAAACTACTTCAAGTATCTGGTAAATATTTGGAAGCTGATCACGCTTATATTTTTGAATTTGAACAAGATGATCTACACTTTTCAAATACTCATGAATGGTGTGCAGAGAAAATCAGCCCCGAAATAGATGCTTTTCAGAATACCCCAATAAAAGATTATGAGTGGCTGATTAATCAGATAATATATCGGGATTATGTGGTTATTGAAGATACAGATGCTTTGCCCAATGATGCCGATATTTTGAAGGAAGAGCTACAGAGACAGGGGGTTCAGTCACTTGTTTTTGCGCCCATTATGATGGGCTCTAAAAGAGTTGGTTTTTTTGGCTACAGCAGTGTTAGAATGAAAAAAAACTGGAAAAAAGAAAATCTTGAGTTACTTGAAATCATCAAAAAAATACTATCTGATGGAAAAGAAAAGGTTACTTACGAAGAAGAATTACATCAGTTAAATGATGATCTTAATGATGCAATGGCCTTAGCAAAATCCCTGGCAGTTGAAGCAGTAGAAGCCAATAGTTCTAAAAGTGAGTTTTTAGCAAGAATGAGTCATGAAATCCGAACGCCCATGAACAGTGTTATCGGCTTTTCTGAGCTTTTGCAGGGTACAGTTCTAAACAGTGTTCAGCGAGAGTATGTTGATATCGTTATTTCCAGCAGCAAAGGATTGCTCGGAATTATAAACGATATCCTAGATTTTTCAAAAATAGAAGCGGGCAAGCTCAATCTTGAAATCGTTCAGACGGACATTATTCAGCTAATTGAGGAGACCTCTGACATGATTAAGCATTCTGCCAGCCAGAAAGAGATTGAGCTTCTTTTGAATATAGACCCTGAGATACCCAGATTTGCTATGCTTGACCCTGTAAGAGTACGCCAAATACTAGCCAATTTAATGAGTAATGCGCTGAAATTTACAGAAGTGGGTGAGATTGAACTGAAAGCATCGTTAATAAAGAAGGAAGATAAACGAGGAACAATACAATTGTCAGTAAGGGATACCGGTATTGGTATTTCGAAAGCGCAGAGGAAAAAACTTTTTAAAGCATTCTCACAGGCAGATAATTCAACCACACGAAAATATGGCGGAACCGGGCTCGGATTGGTTATTTCTGACCAGCTTGTACATTTAATGGGTGGTACATTGAAATTTGAATCGGTTAAGGGGGAGGGGTCTGAGTTTTACTTTTCGATTGAAACGGAGGTAAAGGAAGATGAAAAAACGGAAAAATCGATGATCAGTGCTATTGACAGGTGTCTTGTTATCGATGATAATAAAAACAATGGGATCATTTTAAAGCAGATCCTGGCAAACTGGGGAATTGAATGCATTATTTGTACGAATGGATATGATTCCCTGAAAATTATCGAAGAAGAGGAGAACTTTGATATTATTCTTTGTGATTACCATATGCCTTATTTAGATGGTTTTGAGACTGTAAAAATGATTCGGGAAAAATTAAAAATATCTTCTGAAAGCCTTCCGGTTATTATGCTTCATTCCTCTGCAGAAGAGGCCGACCTGCATTATAAATTCCAGGAACTGGGAATAAACTTCGGACTTACAAAACCAATAAAACGAACCGAACTTCTGAAATGTCTATCAGATACTCAAAAAACCTCAAATGAAGATATACAGGTACATAAAAAAGTAATTGATATCGTGAAACCGGCAGAAGAGAGGGAAATTGGCCAGTCTCATAGAATCCTGATCGCAGAAGATAATCAAACCAATATGGTATTGATTTCTATACTTATTAACAGGTTTGTACCGAATGCTGAAATTATAGAAGTTACCAATGGAAAAGACGCACTTGAAAAAATAAAAAGCTGTAAGCCTGACCTTGTTTTTATGGATGTGCAAATGCCGGAGATGGATGGCAATGAAGCCACCGTTGAGCTTCGTAAATTTGAAGCTGACAGGAATGTGACGCCCATAACTGTCGTAGGGCTGACCGCAGGGGCACTAAAGCAAGAGAAAGAGAAATCTCTGAAAAGTGGAATGGACGATTTTTTAACAAAACCAATAGATACTGGTAAGTTGAAAGCAATTTTGGATAGATATCTTAAAAAAGAGAGTGTACAAAAAAAAACAGCTTCAGATGATACCGTTACTGATTCTGTTACTACAAATAAACGTTTTGATAGATTCTCTCTGGTGAATATGCTGGGTGGTGATGAGGAAACAGCGGAAATTCTTATATCGGACTTTGTAAATACTACAGGCAGATCAGTGAAAGAACTTGATGACTTATTGAGTCAGCAATCCATGGAGAGTGCAGCAAAGCTTGCTCATTCTATGAAAGGTGCAGCGGCAAATATACAGTGTGGATTATTTGCAGATTTAATAAAAATGTTTGAAAAGGAAGTTCATTCAGGCAACGTGAATAATGCATACAGAACGCTAAGTGCTGTGAAGGAGGAGTGGGAAACCCTTTTACCAATATTAAATAAAAGTATTTCTGTTTGACTATTTTTTTTAATAATTATCGATGATAATTATTTATGAATTTAAGTTTATATAAGTCATTCGGTTAAATGTGTAGTTCTATACTCTTTATATCTCCTATTTTCTTGAATGCCAATTGACTTAAACGTGCCTTTTCCTGAAAAAAAATTACTCGTTGAAAAGGAGTGTTACCTTAAAAAAATATCTTGTCCAGACGGTCTTTGAAATGTATCTGGAGGGATGTACTTAGCCTTCTTTTGTTTCGCATAGAGGAAATTCCAAATTTAGCTGATGCTCAAAATCGAATTTTAGAAAGCCAAATACGACTTTTGCTCCCACACCATTGATATATAGAAGTTTTTGTTACTTAGGCAGCTCTACTTGTAGTAACATTAGTCTATAGAGTTAAACACCCAAAATCAGCTATGAATCAGCGTGATAGGTTCACTGGGTTATAGATGAACAGGGTTACAGTCACCATCACTCAAGAATCGAAACCGCTAATAATAATTTTAGCATATAGTGCTTCAAAATTAATGTCCAAAACAATGATTTATAAAATTGACGAAAGTTTATTTTTTTAGATAAAACAACTGCCATAGAATTTTTTTGAGAATCATTTCTTCCTTATTCAATTCAATAAATCTGTCTTTAAAACCCTTCGTATAATCCCACTTTCCTAATACACCCGGTTTACCGAGTTAGATTTTAAAAAATTTGGCAAATGAACAAGGATGGACGACTAATAATACAAATCAGGACTATTGTTCATTTAAACCATTTTCGATGACAGTTTAGACTTCAAAATTAACAAATTTCTTATGTGTTAGACGTAAATTTTTGTCATCGGACCCACAAAGATGATACTTATTATGATATTCGCGATAGATAGGACTATTTAAGTTTTGACAAGAGATTATTTTCACACCTTCAGTATAAATTGCAGGGTGTAAGGAATTCACTCGAAAGAATTTATATCAAAAAATTTAATTTTGTTTAGAATATACCGATAAGATGTAATGAAAGATTAATTGCGATTCAAGTATTCTGATATGACTGTATTCAAAAATAAATTAACCAAACTTTTTAACGGGGTAGGTGATGTTACCGGTAATTCCGATTCAGATAAGTGGACTATAGGCAAGCGAATAATGATACTTGCAGCTGGTGGGGCAATTTTATCCTTTATTATGGGTGCCATTGCAATTTTCTCACTAATTGTGATAAGAGGTGATTCCAATACTCTAGTAGAAAGGTATTTGACTGAGCTCATTACTTCTCAGGATATAGAAGAAAGCATTAGGCAGTCGGGACATCAATTATTGATTTTTGGATATACAAAAGAGGAAGAAAACTTTAATCGAGCTGAAGCGGAGTTAAATGTAGCCGATGAACTAATGAATTCATTGAATTCATTAGCTGATGAATATGAATTGGAACTTCTTTCTCAACGTATCTCCGAATTTAACCAGGATTTAGTTGGTTATCGTCAGGAAATGGAGCGCTATCATCAAGCTATCGGGCAGCTGAGAAGTTATATGAGCCAGGCTGAAGCCTCCTCAGAAGAGTTTTACCAAAGTATGAGGGAATACTTTGAGGTTGAGAGCTCAGACAACCGGCTATACGAGGGTGAGCAGATTCTAACAGCGAACAGTCTTGCCTTGAGAGATTTATGGCAGTCTGAGGCTACACAGAATACCGATGTATTACAGGAAGTTGGTGAGCGAATTTCAAGAGTTCGAACTGATTTAGGGGATCTGTTAAACAGAACTGATGTAGGAGAGGCACAAATGTTTTTAAGTATTGCTCTGGCCACACTAAATGATAATGTGGAAGTCGTAAGAGCAATGATAGAATCAAGAAATCGTGTTGATCAAATTCAAGAACAAAGACTGGCTAAATTCAATAATATAATTACCCATACCTCTGCAATCGCTGAAACAGCAGAAGAACTTTCAGTTGAGCAGGGAGGTCAAACCAATCAGGCTGTGAATAAATTTATTTGGATCATGGGCATAGTTGTATTTATTGGTGTGGCTGGTGGCTTAATTATGGGGATTTTTGTAGCCCGTTCAATTACCCAAGCGCTAGGTGAAGTTATTCATCGTATTAACATAGGAGCCGATCAGTTTGATGAGTCATCATCACAATTATCAGTCTCGAGTCAGGATTTGGCTAAAAGTTCTAGTGAACAGGCTGCAAGCCTTCAGCAAACAACGTCTTCACTGGAAGAAATGTCAACACAGACAAAGCAAACTGCCGAGAATGCATCTCAGGCGGAAGTGGCTATGGGAGAAGCAAAAATTTTGGTTGAAAATGGGGTGAAGTCAATGAAGAGGTTAGAGGAGATGATGCAAGTAATTAAGAGATCATCACTCGAAACAACGAAAATCGTAAAAAGTATAGATGACATCGCTTTTCAAACAAATTTGTTGGCTTTAAATGCAGCAGTTGAAGCTGCAAGGGCGGGTGAAGCCGGAAAAGGTTTTGCTGTTGTGGCAGAAGAAGTTCGCAATCTTGCACAGCGAAGTGCTAAGGCGGCTCAAAATACCACTGAACTTATAGAAGGGTCCCAACAGAATTCAGAAAAAGGAGCGTTGGTTGCAAGTGAAGTTTCAGAGAATCTAAATAAAATTGCTGGAAGTGCAATGAACGTAAGTACTCTGATTATCGAAATTGCAGCTTCTTCAAAAGAACAGGAAACCGGAATACGTGAAATGAGCTTGGCGGTTCAGCAAATGGATAAGGCTGTACAAAATAACGCCTCAAACTCTGAAGAGTCGGCTAGTTCTGCAGAAGAACTATCGTCTCAAGCCGCAGAGTTAAAGCATATTGTTACCGCACTTAATGAACTGGCCGGCCAAAATCATTCTTCAGATTCTACAAATCCTTTACAGGAATATCATACAAATAAAGCTGAGGATGGTAATCAACCAAAGAATAACCACACATATTCAATATCGAGTAATGGTAATGGGATTTCTGTTAATGAACGAAATTGGAATCAGCACGTCCCAAATGGAAAAACTACCTGGGACGAAAGGCCTTTGAACGGTGATTACCAGTAAATTATCAAAATTATAATCTGTGTGGCCACTGTGTTATTACTAATTACATTAAAAAATATTAATAGTTTAGTTAAGTTTTTAGCATCTCGAACGATAATTAAACTGGTAATTACTTAATTAAAAAAATAATTATGAAAAACTTCAGTCAAGCAAAAAATTATAACAGTGGTATGAAGTGTACTATTCTAGGATTATCTGTTGCTTTTATCGCGATATTGACCATAATTCCTAAAAAAAATGTGTTTGCATATGAAAACACACAAAAATCTTTTTCAATTTCGGGAATTGAAATTACATATAAAGATTCTTCAGAGGTTTACACTATTGTAGATGAAATGCCAGAGATTATAGGGGGGTTATCGGAACTAAATAAACATGTGCGATACCCGTCGCGAGCACTTGATAAAGGTATAGAGGGAAGGGTTTTTGTTCAGTTTATTGTAGATGAACAAGGCATACCAAGAAATCCGGAGATAATGCGTGATATTGGTAGCGGCTGCGGTGAAGCAGCCTTGGCAGCTGTAGAAAAAGTAAGGTTTACTCCCGGTAAAATGGGTGGTGAACCGGTTAAAGTTAAGTTTATGTTACCAATAACTTTTAAGCTTGCCGACTAACTTCCAACTACTTTACAACTCATTAATCCTTTAAAATGTAAATATCTGGAATTAACTCTTTATTCCAACTGTCAGAATTTGTATGAAATGCAGTCTTTCTGAAATTAGAAAATGGTTAAATAGGTTTTCTAAACTGGCATTTATAAAATAAACCATCTTAATAACATTAAACTGAAATGCTTTGGCAAATTCAGATGTATTGTTGAACGAACGGTGAAGTATTGATCAAATCTGCTGTAGGCCATTGAAACAGTATGAGTTCAAGAGATTTCGGGCTATAGTAAAATTACAATCATCTTTTACATACATATCCAATTTAAGAGGTGGAACAAACAAAGCATATCAACAGTGTTTTTTTATCTTCAGTGATCGGAACTTTGTGGTTTATTAG
>Ga0102926_1000685_pt1 | contig 19887 bp, 24 predicted proteins | sample SalPonR1_A_D2_MG_FD_78173 | JGI IMG/M metagenome (GOLD analysis project Ga0102926, IMG submission 78173) | Salt pond soil microbial communities from South San Francisco under conditions of wetland restoration - Salt Pond MetaG R1_A_D2_MG | ecosystem: Environmental > Aquatic > Marine > Intertidal...
ATTATATTACATAAGTTGCTATATATTGTTAGATTATATTACATAAGTTGCTATATATTGTTAGATTATATTACATAAGTTGCTATATATTGTTAGATTATATTACATAAGTTGCTATATAATGTAAGATTATATTACATAAGTTGCTATATATTCTAAGATTATATTAGATAAGTTGCTATATATTCTAAGATTATATTACATAAGTTGCTATATATTCTAAGATTATATTACATAAGTTGCTATATAATGTAAGATTATATTAGATAAGTTGCTATATATTCTAAGATTATATTACATAAGTTGCTATATAATGTAAGATTATATTACATAAGTTGCTATATAATGTAAGATTATATTACATAAGTTGCTATATAATATAATCTAACAATATATTAGTGTGTGTAAATATATACAATAATTATTGTATATTTGTATTATTGAATGTATATTAGCATTCTTTCTCGATGTAGCTACAAATGCATCGTCTTTGAGAGTCTTCTTCAGTTTCACCGCTAGCAGTGGTTAGAATATCGACTTCATCGTTAGATCTTACTCCATAGAAGGCTGTAACGTAATCATCTATATCGTTCTTTACAATTTCTCTGAACTTTCCATATTCAAAATTGTCTGCTCGAAGTCTCTTCAATACTTCTTCCCTAATATCTCTTAGATGTGGCATGTCCAACATTCTATAGAATCGAATTCTCTCGGATGAGTGTAGTGTGAGGCCTAATTTCTCCAAATTGTCTTTAGCTATACCAAACAGCTTATCCTTGATAGATTTATATGTAGCTGCTTTGTTTTTGTATTTTAATTCGGCAATTTTCAATATTTTCTCGTTTACTTGAGATAAACCTAATTTATTGAAGATCTCTACAGCTTGTGGTCCAATTCGTTTTAGATTTTCTAACTTATAGTTATTGTCTTTTCCTGTTCGATAAACCATGTACAAACTATATATAGTCTCGTCACCTTGTTTGGTTTCTTCCACTGCATAATCCAGATCTACACGTCTAAGTATTTCTCCTACACTTCCTACATTATTTCTCACAGCATCCTTCAAAGTTATATTCATCGGATTGTAAAGATAAACTATCATATTATATGCCATCGTCTGTCCGATCATCATATTACCAAAGACCACTTCAGATGTTTTGATTAATGCTCCAAAAAGAGCTTCTAGAAGATCCTCTGCTAAACTCATGTTGTCGGGAAGAGCTCTTAGCTTTCTAGTATAGTTTGGTAATTCAAGTTTTCGAGAAATGAGTGCTTGAATTTTCTTCGCCACATATTTGGTTGTAAACATGGTCATTTGGTCAGGTGTAACGCGGGGAAACTTTTCAAGTATAAACTTGACGAAATGAACTTTCATTACTGTATCTCCCAGAGTTTCCAAAGACTGATAGTTTCCTTCTGGTTTAGGATCTATATACTCATCTGTAAAGGATGCTCTCCAAACTTTCATAGCATCTTCTGAAAGCAATCTCTGAATATGTTCTTTGTTATTCATTATATTTCCTAATAGATTTTCAATTTTACCCTTTAACATTTCGTTCCATTGGTCGTATGTTATATCTGAAGACGCATTTCCATACTGAACTGCTTCCGACTTAATTTCTTTTGTATGATTAACAACTACGTACTCTTTTTGTGTGTTTTTGCTTATTTTCGATAATCTTCCTTGTACTGGAGTTTCTCGTTTTTCTCGTTTTTCTCTTTTTTCTACAGTTTTTGTTGGCTTCTTTTTCCTGATAGGCAATGCTGAACCTGTATCTTTTGGAATGGATGGTTTAATTTCTTTAATTTTAGATTTAGAAGAAAAGAAATAAAGATTTCTACTTTTATCGTGTAAAATCATTTTAACACTTCCAGTATTTTTCCACTGATAATCGCCTATAACATGAACAGCAATAATAGCAAAACCTTCTAAGCTTGCAATTCTCTCTTCAATAGTTTTCTTTTGAAACATAATGTTTTGTTTGTTTCTTGCATCGAAAGAACCTAAGTAAGCGATAACACGAGAAACATCTCCTTTAGGAATAGCAAAGGAGGATTTGGCTACTCGAAATTTTGTAAAATCATAATTCTTGAAAATGTCAATGAGAAATTTCTTATGAGATTCGGAAAGCACGTAAGAAAATAAAGTTCGATTCTTTGAATCGGATAAAACTGAGAGACCCATTCCAAGAGTTCCTTCAAAATCTACAAAAACAAACCCTCCATCACCGTATTGTTTCTTGATCTCTTCGAACAAGTTTTTGTAAAAAGTAAAAGGTTGCTCCTTACAAAGAGAAGAATTTTCGCGAATTTCGGAAGATCTTGTTTTTCCATCTATTAAAATATCAGGGAATCTAGCTTTCAAAAATTCTGGAGACACAACATTTCCGTTGCATTTTAGAGTTTTCTGTTCAGCCATTACTTTTAATAACTATTATTTATGATTGTAACTATAGAAATAATGTCAAACTAGTTAATTACAAACTAATTATGTTTAGACTATAAAAAATGAAAACGTATAATGACAAATTTGTACAGTATAAATTCAATTTGAAGATAAAAAATGAATAGGGGACAAATAATAATGAAAGAACTATCTCCCATTATTTACGATGGAGTACTTAAACCTATTTACAAACATCTTGTCTCCAAAGGTGTTACAAATATTACAATGGAAGAATTGTGTGATGTTTTAAACACTTCTGCTCCAGAAGAACCCAAGAGAATTCGAAAGAAGAAAGTTTCCAATACTGTTCTAAAACCTGAGGATAGATGTGAGTATATAATTCAGAGAGGCCAAAAGCAAGATCAGCGATGCGAAGGCGTTAAATTTGCAGGTGAAGATTTCTGTCGAGTTCACAAGGATCGAAAGTCTGTAAAGAAGAAGAAAGACGAAGCTCTAAAGAATAAAACTCAACCTGAAGACGATGACGTAACAATTCGCATTGAACCCATTCCTGGTACTGAATTTTTCAAGATTGACGAGACCAGCTATATCGTAAAGAGGGAGAGAAATGGAAATACTGTATGTTTTGGAAAGATTGGAACTAGTATTGAAGACATTACAGCTCTCAACGATAATGATCAACAAACAATTCTTGATATGGGATTAGGTATTGCATCGATAGAGTAAAAAGAAATGACGAAGTACAAATATACACTATAATCGATTATAGTGTATTAAAAAATATGAATTTTTGGCCTTTTTCGTATTTCTATAGAAATGCTGAAAAATCTGAAAAAGGAAAACAAGAAAAACGAGAAAAACGAGAAAAACGAGAAAAACAAGAAGAAAAGAAAATAAAAACCGAAGAGAATATGGATACACTTTATGGGGAAGAAATAGATATAGATACAATAATACACAAAATGTTTGAAAATAAGAAACTTAAATATCAAACTATTCAATCTTGGTACACTATAAACAAATGGTTATATCTTTATGGAGTATACGGGAGTACAGCTATAGAATTAACATATACTCTTAAAGTGGAATTTGTAAAAACTACACATATGTATATAATTTATTATGTAGACCCGTATAAATCTTTTATTTCCTATTATGATTGTTTGAGAAAAATATTATACACAAACAATCTAAATGAAATGTATTCATTTGGTATACACAACACTTCTATAAAATCTTTAAATTCGTATCAGAAAAATATATAATTGTTTTTGTATATTTACAGACAGAGTATATCATTTTTGTGGGAAACAACCTTTTAAAAACAATATATAATGTATACATTATATAATACGAAATCAGTATACTAATAATCTATAAATGATTCTCTCCATTTAGTCATGAAACGATCTACTATATACACTATGAAAAACAAGAGAAGAAAAGAGACTATTAATACATAAATACTGTGACAATGCCTCACGATGAAAAATAAAACAATAGCACTTATAGTTGTTAGAAGAGGTATTGTATACAAATCTATTATTCTTTCTAATTTATTCATGTTATCATGTGTGTTTTTCACTTTCAAACTAAAGAAATCTAAAAATGCTGTCATAGTATTTTTCTAATGTATAAAAAATGAGTTCAGCTTTCGACATGGATGATTTGCCTTTACCCGATATTGAAAAGATAAACGTCAATAACAGATCAATGCCGATGTCTCCAGGTACACCTGTTATTAAACGAAATCCTATAATGTCTCCAGAACCAGTAAAACACACTAATGATTTATCTACGGATCAGATAGAGGTAATGTTGAAATTGCATCATTATACTCCTGTTCATACTACAACGGTTGATTATGATGGTAAGACTGAGCACTTTATTAAGGCTTTATCCCCTTCAGGTGCTCATGTTCTCATAGACATAAATGTTCACGGAATTCTCCCTGTATCTCGAGCAGATATAAAGGTGACACCTCTTCCTTCAGATAAAAGTTTGGGTATATCTCTATCTTCTAAAACTGGAGGTTATAGCTGCTCTAACGACGTAGATGGAGTAGCTTTTGAGACACCAGAAGGAATGTGTACATTAACTAGAGACGAGAAAACATTTGATGTAAATGAAAAACAATTTATTAAAGTATCTCATGTTATGGAAGAATCTGCTGTAGTCGGAACTGATTCAGTAGCAATTCCTGTAGTTCGTTTAAATGAAATTCTTGAGTCTCCTCGTTTAACAGATGAGAGAATTACAAGGACTACTCAAAAAATATTTATATCCAACTTCAATCGTTGCTATGAAGATATATCGAAAATAAATGAAGTAATATGCTCTGTAAACAAAGACTTTAATATGTTGGATAACAATATGAGAGTGGCTGCTCAGAATCTCTGCTCAAGCATAACAGAATTAAATGGTTACCATAAAGCATATACTAACTGTGCCAATAAAAACTCTCAGACAGAGTCAAAACATCGAAATGTTGTCAAAGAACTTGAGATGAGATATGCCCTTTACAGAAAACTTATAAGAATTTGTAATGCTAATAAAGAAAAATACAGTGAACTACTTCAACTTAAAGCCTTCTTTGACGATACTAATCAAGTTATACTAAAAGACTACAGTAACCTTTCTAACATTCTCAATACTGGAGGTGGTTCTAGATTTATGTAAACAATTTCTAATATACGACAAAATTCATTAAAAACAATAAAATTTATTGTTTTAGTAGGTTTATGCTTACATATATTTCTAACAAGAATATATGACATATAATACATATAACACATATTTCGCAACGTTCATTATGATGAATTTAAACAGTGTTTTTGCCGAGGAGCTTAGATCTTTGATTCTTAAGTATTTCGATTACAAGACTATCGAAGAAGATAGAACGAAAGAACTAGAAGATGTTAAGAAATGTGGAAATAATATTCAGTACATCGACAATCCAACTCATGAAATGTGTCTGGAAGCTGTAAAGCAGAATAGTAACGCTATTTACTATATCGAGAATCCAAGTCCTGAAGTATGCATGGAGGCTGTAGAACAAAATGAGTACGCTTTTAAATTCATTAAGAATCCAACATCCGAGATGTGTATGGAGGCTATTAAGAAGAATGAATATGTTATTCAGTACATCAAGAATCCAACAACTGAAATGTGTTTGGAAGCTGTTAAGAAGAACGGATCGGTTCTTCGCTTTATGGAAGAACCAACTCCTGAAATATGTCTAGAGGCTATCAAAGAGCACGGATTTGTTCTTAAATATGTTAACTCACCAACACCTGAAATGTGTTTGGAGGCTGTAAAAGAGAACGGATGTTCTATTCAGCACATTAACAATCCAACTAACGAAATGTATTTGGAAGCTGTAAAGAACACTGGTCATGCCATTCAATATATCAGACACCCAACTAACGAAATGTGCTTGGAAGCTGTAAAAGAGAATGGATATGCTATTCAATATATTAGACACCCAACTAATGAAATGTGCTTAGAGGCTGTAAAAGAGAATGGAAGTACTATTCAGTATATTAAGGATCCAACTCCTGAAATGTGCTTAGAGGCTGTTAAGAATTACGGAATTGCTATTAAGTATATTGAGAATCCAACTCGTGAAATGTGTATAGAAGCTGTCAAAGAAGATGACTCTTCGATTCAGTTTATCAAGGATTCAGCTATTAAATCTTTCGTAGAATCGTTCACCAAGAAGAACTAAAATACTTCTGAAATAAATCTATAAAAAAACAATAAAGTTTATTGTTTTCTATTCAAACTATTATTCTAAGCGCTTACTCTTGAATATGGCTCAAAAATATCTTTGTATTTTTTGTAGTGATAATCCATAATAGGCTCTTTAGTAATCGGATCGTATATCTTAACAAGTATTCTATTATAATAATCTACCTCTCCGACACTACATAATACCCAATTATTGAAAAGGAAAAATAATTGTTTAATTTCGTAAGTAGATTCTGATGTTCTTCTTCCAAATGTATTTCTTCTCATCGATACACCTTCTACTCTACAAGGATATGAATATAGTCTTTTAGGATTAACATGCTCGTCGTCAGGGTCTATAGCTGTATAATAGGATTTATAAACATATTTATATTTATCTCTTTTTAAATCAGTTAATTGTATGTCTATATCAAAATTTGTCGCATTGTGAACTTTAGTTACATAGCCTATAAATAAATTTTCTTCTTCTGTTATCATTTTTATACGGATTAAAAAGAGTTACCAATAACAATGTCTGATCTTAATTTATACGGTTTGTATAAATCTGAATTTACTCTACAAGCTATAGAAATAGCTGTAGCCACTTCTATTGGTGTATTCTTTGCAGTTGGATGGGGAGAGAGTATAGTAGCTCAAACTCGAGAAATACCTATAATAGAAAGAGCCTTTATAGCTTTTGGTATCACTTTTATAACGTCTGTTATAATAAAAATCGTAATAGATTGGGTTAGATTCAATAGACATAAATTTGATATAATATACTGAAAAAGATTTTGTTATCTAAAACTATTTGTTTTATATTATAAAAAGAAATGAAAACTAAGAAATGCTCTTATTCTAGAGATGCGATCTTCAGTAGTATGTACGAAAATAAACTTCGAAATGATATGAAAAAGCAAAACGAAGATTACAAGAGGTGGTTATCAGAAAATCAAGAAGTAGTAGATAGAGTATACGAGATTATAGCAACATCTTTTATTAAATGTCCTGATAAAGAAACGTTTTATCGGTATCTTTATAAATCAAGTCAAGACGGATTCTATTGAAAAATGGTCTAACGGTTACATATATAAACATAAAATGAACGATTTTATGCTTGACGAGGAATTATATGAGGATGAGAATTTTATTGAAAACGAGAAAGAAAAACTTAATACGTTTTCAGGAATTCTGTATGCTCAAGACGTCTATTGGTATATAGACGACGTTCTAAGAGAAGAAGGTGTTAATATGTGTAAAAACTCTTTACATAATTTTTTAACGATGTTCTTTGATGTCGATGAACTTTATCCAAACGACTCTGAATATGAGTCAGAAGATGAAAATATTCATTCGGATGACGAAAGCTCTTCGTATAATTATTTGTAATTAGATATGATTTTCTCTATAGAAGACTGATCGAAATCGTCGGAAGATGACTCAGAAGAGCTTGAATATTCTTCGGAACTTTCTTGTTTTCTTTTCTTATGTTTCTTCTTTTTCTTAGTTTCTTTCATTTTAGGAATTTCTACAGGTATTCCTTCAGCGGAAGCAAGAGATCTAATTATCTCTTCTTGTCTTGCTACAATACTAGACAATTGGGATATTTTCTTTTCGCTCTTTTTTAATCTTTTTACAACACTTTCAACAATTTTTCTATTGTTAATGGAGTTCTCCTTTATCTGATTAGTTGTTTTAATCCACGGTACGAAATTAGCTTTTAACTGATTTACCTCTTCTTGAAGTTGATTAGAAGTTTTGTTAAAATATATAACACTTCCTACGAGTGCTACACTATTTACACCTGAAAGTATTAGTTCTGGTTTCTTCGATACTAAATCCATTTATTTCTATAGTTAATGTTTATAGACCTTTTAAAATGAAATAATTCTTTTATATAACATAAAAGAATTATTTTCTTAGAAGAAATGGAGGACACGAGTTTTGATTCTGTTACCGAATACGATGAAGGCGAATATACGGAGGAATATTTTACTGAAGAAGAGGAAGAAGAGGAGGAGAGTGATTGTTATGTAGGACTATCTTCTAGCGATTCTTCGGAAGATTCTTACGATTCTTCGGAGGATACATACTACGGTTGAATAAGAATATAAAAAACAGTATTTTTTACTGTTTTTTTATTGTGAAAGTTATTCGTATTCAAACGCAACACCTTCAAGAGATGAAAGGTTTTCTATAGGATTCCCTCGCAAGTATACAAATTCTAAGTTTTTCATTCTGGTCAGTGGAGAAACATCTTTTATATTATTTCCATCTATGTATAGGTAAGCAAGTTTGGGAACTTCTACAAGAGGAGAAATATCTTCTATTTCGTTACTGGATATGTATAACACGTTTAGGTTTTTCATACCAGCAAATACAGAAATATCCTCTATTTCGTGATTAGTCAAATTAACTATTTCGAGATTTTTCATACCCTTAAGAAATGAAATATCTGTTATATAATTGTCCTTACCTTCTAAATGTAACTCAGAAAGCTTTCCGAAGTTTTGAATGAGTGAGACGTTTTGTATATCACTCGCTACAATATTTAAATGTTCAAGTTTATTTAGATTTTGAAGAAGACCAATGTCTATATCATTATCAGGACAATACATGACTAATTTGGTCAATTTAGTCATGTAATTCAAAACAGAGTAATTTTGAACCTCGTCGCTTATATATAAGGTACTAAGTTTCTTCAAATTCATCAACGGAGAAATATCAGTAATATCTGTGTGTGTAATATCTAGATCTGTTAAATTCTTGAGTTTTCCCAAAACAGATATTTCTGTTACATTATTTAGTACTATATATAAATTTCTAAGTTGAATTAAATCTTTCAGAAACGAAATGTCTGATATTTTGTTAGTCGATATGTCTAAAACTCTCAATTTCTTCATTTTCGACAAAACTTCGAAATTTTCAGGTTCAGTTTTAATAGATACCAAACGCAATTCAGTGAGTTTCTTCAGTTTAGTTAAGATAGAAATATCTTCAACCGGATTTCCATCTAAGTTCAACACTTCCAAGTTTGTTAAGTTTTGTAATGGAGAAATGTTTGATATTCTATTGTTTGCAAGATACAAACGTCTCAACTGTTTCAATTTAGATAAAGGACTCAAATCTTCCAATTTAGTTGCATATATACGCAATTCCTTAAGTTTTGTGAAGTTAGATAATATCGAAATATCTGTTATATCCGGATGATCGCATTCAAACGATTCAATATCATATATGTTATCCACATCTACTTTAATATACTCTTTAATAGTTTTCAAATCGAGAACATTAGACATCTCATCTTCATAGACAACATCAAAAATCTCATCATCACTGACAATACCAACTTCCTCGAGAATATTAACTATTTCTTCCTCTACATAATCACTATCAGTAAAAATGATGGGAGCTCGAGACAATGGATATGTCGGTTTTTCAACAACTTCTAACTCTTCGTCTTCAAATCTATTGAAAGCGTACTTTTCTAATTGACCTTCCATCGAGTCCTTTTGTGAAAAAGGATTTCTCAACTGATTATCATGATTCTCAGATACTTTCGTCATGGTTTCTATATATAACATAAAGAAAAAAATATTCTTATGTACTTTATACAAATGTGTATGTTTTGTGTAACGATTTTTTTCTAAAAATGTCATTTTAGAGGGGTCTCTGGACAGATATAAATATATTAATACTATAAATATTTGATATGCCAAAAAATATACTAATATAAGAGTTAGTATATTTTTTATTGTTAAAAACTAAACAAGTTTTACTTTTTTATTACCTTCGCTGTATAGCAAAAAAAAACAGTATACGCCAGTTTCGGAGTATAGTCAAACTAAATACAGTTCAGTATTCACTTCGACGCTTAGCATCTCCAAACGGTACGATTTCTGTTATCAAACTCAACAATCTTTTCAAGTATATTTCTTGGTACATATCTTCTGAATCTGCCACTCTGTATAAATCCTCTGGATGATAGAGAGATGTTATTATTACTTCCTCGTATAAAGCAGGTACAGATCCTATATCAGTGGGAACAGTACGACATTCCCTACTTATATAATGTATCAAGTCTACACATTTATAGGTTCTTCTGTATATATTATCAAATACTATTGCTTTTTCTCCTCTGTAAAGCCGAAACCACTTTCCCCTCATCTCAGCATTTACAATACCTTTATGTTTATAAGCAGTGCGCGTTTTGCCTGAACCAGTAGGACCCCAATACCAATAAACTTTTCTATAAATATTGTCGGGAACCTTTTTTCGTCTTAGAGCTGTCTCTGCAACTTTTAAGCCTCTCGTACCATATTCTTCCCAAATACTCCAAATACTTTCTCCATTATTCACCAATTCTCTAATTTTTACAGAATCAGCTTTTGTATACACCATTTTTGCAGAACTCGTTTTTATATTCTAACGTATACATTTTATTAAACCTCATTTTTATACTACTTCGTCTACCTTTTTGGATGTTAAATATCGATAGTTTATCCACAATTTAACTACTATATTAGTAAACATAATTCCTAAGAAGAATATGAAATTACTGTAAGTTCCGCTTATAAGAAAGAACATATCTAACATGCTATAGCTATCAAATAAAGAAGAAATTGTTAAAGATGAAACTACGGAATATAGAGGTTTATCGCATTTTCTGTCTTGAATCTCGTTAACTATATAAGGATATGCTGTAGCTGATACATAAGAGTTGATACCTTGATGTAATGAAAAGAATATAAGAAAGAATATATACATTGGCCATGTTTCGATAACATATCCAGTTATATTGACTGGAGGTCCAATGTTGAATACTGTAGATTCTCGGAAAAACCCTGCATAATATAGAAACACAGCACTAATAGCCAAATATATGTATCCGACAGAAATGGATACCTTTGGAGATAAACTATTCATAATGAATTATGTATTAATTCATTATTTTCTAACTGATGTCATTTTTAATCTAACATATGTACTCCTTGACTGTTAAGTATAGAAGAATTAAAATAAACATATACGAGAATTCCAGACACAGATATGCAATCTACTCTATCTGTCATGCCTCCATGACCAGGTAATATGGATCCAAAGTCCTTTATATCGTATCCTCTTTTCACTCCACTTGCAAACAAACCTGCTAAAGGACACAGAAAACTCGAAAAGATACAAATCATTGTATTGTGAGCTTGTATTGGAACAACTTGAATGAAAGAATATTCGTTGATATAATATTTGGTCGGTTCGAGGAATTCTTGCGTTATAAGTCCGTAATCAAAAAACATATACGAATAAACGTTTACAACAAATGATATAATGATACAAACAATTGCTGCACCCAAAAACCCTTCTACAGTTTTATTTGGAGATATAATATGAAGTTTTCTTTTACCAACACATTTACCTATAATATAAGCAAATGAGTCATTTACACATACATAGAAAATAGGTAACAGAAACCACAGAATGTTTTCGTTTGCATTTAATATGTGAAAATTACCTAACATAGCACACAATATGGATGTTAATATGTGCTGTAAATCATCATACTTAAGTTTTACTAATACAGGATGCTTTGGATCTGGTAGTTCATTTATAAAGAGAAACATTAAGAGTATTAAACAGAATAATCCTATCTCTATATTGTATGATGTTATATTGTTACCAAACAGTACAAATTGAAACAATGCAAATAGAAAATACGATTCTACGATATGAAACCAATTCAAATGTTTACGTAAAGATACAATTTCTTTGAGACAAATCAATTGACAGCATGTAATCATTAACACTGTATAGTTTTCATACACACTCCAAGCAAACAGACCGCAGAGAGATAATGCAGTTACACCTCTTGTGAGCAAAGTTTGAATCGTATTTAATTCAGGAAGCTTGAGGAGACTTCTTGCTCTATTGATCACAGAAATCATTAAATATTATACTTACGAAAACTACTTTTCATAATTAAATTATGTTTTATGCGTAATATTCCTTTATCTGTAAACTAATTTCTTATTCCACATATACATATAATTGTTTCCTCCAGTACTTAATATTTCGTTATCGTATGTATCATATTTAGTTTTAATTATTTTCTTATCTTTATCGTATATATATTCACCTTCCTGTTTAAGTATTCTTACTTTAAGATCTTCTAACTTACGGTATCCTGTCTCTATCGTTTGAAATCTTATCACTTCGTTCTTTTTGTTTACTTTTACAGACTTAGTTGTTATTGAATTCATTTCGGTAACTATAGTCTGAGTAAAAGCTATTGATCCCGTAATTTTTAAATAATGAGCACTGTAATTCTTTTTGCTTATATTATTTATTATGTTTTCAACGCATTTCTTTATGACTGGTAACTCTTTTATGCAAGCTATAAAGACGTTATTAATATATTTTCTACAATTTGTAACACATATAACCATATCTACATCTCTTATCAATTCATCTATAGATTCTAAACATACAGTATCACAATCTGCATATATTCCTCCTCTTGTGTACAATGTACACAATTTCCATAGATCAGTCTTAAACGCACTTGGTAATAATGTATCGTAAGCATTTAAGGCTTCTATAGAATAATCCTTTACGTCGCGTCTTCTCATCTCATTTGTATAGTACTCATATGTATATGTTTTGTGTAATTTCTTCCAACTATGTAGCGCTTTTCTCATGTTGAAAGATACACATTCTGTATCAAAAGTCTGAATTATTCTTTCAGGTATACCTTTTTCGTATGGATTGTCTATAATTCTAGAAGACGGAGCTTTTTCCTTATATTGTTCTTGATGAACTCCGTATACTGCTTTTTCGTCTATCGAATACCCTTCATACGTAACTTCTAATAGATCATTGTTATCTATTTTAGTAAATTGCGTATTTGGATATATTTCTTTTTCTCTCTTATGTATAGATTCTACCATTTCATTAATATAATTCAACAACAATTTATTTTGTGGAGCAGAACATATAACTACGTTCTCTATAGAAGAATTATGATACATATGTTTTACTATATAACTTTTACAAACAGTATCGATATTAGCAAATATTCCTCCATAAATATATAGAATACAGTACGAAAACAATCTTTGTTTATGTTTATTGTCTATCAATAAGTGATAAGCATCTAAAGTTTTCTTATCAAAATATTTTCTTATAAAGTCTACAGAATTATCATGAGTATAGTATCTGTGTTCGCACGACGAGTTGTATAATCTCCAAGAATCTACACTTCTCTTAATTCCATCAGGAACATATAGCTCTTTACATGTTTGATGTATTATTAATGGATAAGAAGAATTACTAGAATTGATAGAATTTTCAAGAGAATATCTTACATTAGGATTTATAGTACTCCATTTAACTTCATCGTTATGTTTCTTGATTTTTCTATCAACTTTAGGACGAAATATATACAAAAATCCTATTACGAGTAAAACAAAAAATATAACAGAGAAAACTGCTATTTCATACATTTGTAATGAATACAAAATAAATCTATAATATAAATGGATTCGAAAAGTAACAGTTTTGATTTGGATGATTTTCTCGGTGAAGATGAAGTGAATTTGAACGATATGAATGATACTAATATGGAAAGTCTTGATTTGGAAGAGATGACTGAAGTTCCCGAAGACTTTACAAATACAGAAACGGAAGAAGCTTTCACTATAGATGGTGATGTGGTAGAAAGTACTAGAGCTAAAAATAAAGAGGAAACATTTAAAACATACGAGGATACGATGTATAGGAGACAGAACCCTTTACTTGAAAGAGATTTAAGTGATAATTATCGCTTAAATCCTAATAGTAATATAGAAGAAATAACGAAAAACAAAGATGTAATTGTTATAGACAAATCTTCACCTCAAAGGAATACTACAAAGAAAAGCGCTCCCAGAAAGAAATTCAAAGAGCCAAAGAAGGAAATTAAAACGCATAAAATGCGATTAGAAAACGTTCATAGAAACAGACAAGTTCCTAAGAATATTAAGAACGCTCAAGTAATTCATCAAATAGATACCGATAGTCTTAGATACAAATTCATAAATAAATTCTCTGAAAGGTCAGATCTTAATACTGTTACTATGTATGCTAAAATGTACGAGAATAAAATAAAATATGGTGTAAAATATGACCCTAGAGCTGAAAAGGATCTTCGAAACTTTATGACTCTATAAATTACATACTTAATAATAAACACTTATATAAGTGTTTATCGAATAATACGATTTTATATTTTTATAGTTTTGCTAAATATTATGAAGATTATAGCAGGTACAATTATAAGAAACAATAAGAAGAAAATGTTTAAAAAACAATATGTATCTTTATATTTATTCTTCATCCATTCTTTTATTACATCTATACATTCTTGTTTATGTCTTTTACTGTTAGTCTTAAAAGTATGATTCAATAATTTAAACATGTGTTGATGTAAATATCTTCTAGTAGAACAACTCTGTGGGGGTCTTTTGTATTTAGCCAAACCGTAATCTATAACATAGAGTTTTCCATTATCGTCATACATAAAATTGTTTGAGTTTGTATCGTTATGATATATACCTGCGCAAGTTAACTTATAGTATAATTCGCAAGCTTTTGCAAACTCTTGTGGTTTCTTATAACCAACATGCTTGAATATTTTACCTTTAAGTCTTTGCATATATATGTATTCATTCTTTTTTCCCGCTTCATCTATAAAATAACCACTATCATATATGTATGGTCCGATTCCTAGTTGATGAGCTTTCCTACCTATTTCAGCCTCTCTTTTCAAAGAATACTTTTTATCTTTTCGACGAATTACCTTTAATATTCTATCGGATCCTACTGCATAAATTTTACCTTGATACCCTCTACCTATTATTTCTCCTACAGTCATAGGACTCACGACATCATCCAAAGATTTATAGCATCTTTGTTTTTCATTCATTTATATACTAATAATAAAAAAATGTATTTATTACCTTTAGAATATGACACATGGACTATGTATGGTAGCTATAAATGTTCTTACACTTTAAAAGCTTTGGAATTACTAGAGAACCATGAAAGTTTTGTTTTTATAGAAATAGATTCGTTGAAAGAAATACCTGAACTTGTAAAGTATTTAGGTCAATTGATAGATCCAGATCATAAAACTATACCTATTATTTTTCGAAACGGTAAGTATTTTGGTGGATACAATTCCTTAATTTCCTAATTACGTATATAATTATATACGTAAATCTTACATACTGAATATTTTCATGTCTATTTCTTCGAAATTCTCAAATAATTCTCTCCTTATTTTCGGATACATATACCTTGTCTTGATTTGATATCCTCTTGTTAGATCTACAACTTCTTGTCTTGAAAAATATACGATTTCTGTGTTTTCACTATTTGGTTGTTTTTTTACTCTTTGCGAAAATTCTTTCCTCAAATGTTTGAAGAAGTTCCAATCTATGTAATGAAAAATAAAAGCCATTCGGTAACCAAAATATATAGTGTCGTTTCTTATATCAGTATTTTTGAGTTTTATTATTCTTAATGTTTCTTCCGAACATTCTCTTAAAGCTGCTTTTGCAACAGTGTTGTCTTTTGGCTCTACTCTTCCGCCGAAATCAGTTATTTCGTTCGATTTTCTATCTACTCCGAAAATATATACATTTTCACCTGTAGGTTTTAGAGAATAGAGAATTACTCCTGCTCTCTTATATTTTTTATTTGTTAGTATTCTACTATTAACTTGTTTAACAGTATTTGTATGATTAACGATTTGAACATCGTTAGGTATGTCTATATGTTTGATTTGATACATTTTACATGTATAACGAATAGAAATTACTCTTTATGTCTGAAGATATAATTAGTTTATCATTCTCATAAAGAGGAACAACGCTTCCTTCTTTGTATTTATAGTATTTGTCGTTGTTCTTAAACGACCCCTTCCCTTTCATACATATTAAGAATCCTTTCTTTTCAGACTTGAAGTCTTTTGTTGCTTTCGAATTTACAACAAACTTACAAACTGTTACATAATTCAATTGTAAACTATCGAGATACGAATCGTCTTCGAAAACTTCGCTATTTAAAACTCCTTCGTTTTCTTCTAAAGACTCCATATTTTGTTTCATTCTTAAGAATGCATCTGTGTATCTTTTCGTATTTTCATCTTCTGGTGTTTTCTTATTTTCCATCATGTCTATGACTTGATCATGATTTATACTGTTAGAACACATTAAGCTGTTGATTATAGAACTGTCTCTTTCAATTTCTTCTAGTAAACTTTCGTTAAATCTGAAAACATTTTCACAATCAATAAGAGTTAGAATTGCTTTCTTGTCTTCTTTTGATACATTATTAGTTTCTACAACTTCTTGAGAAACTGTATCGAAATCGTTAATTCTAAAAGGAAATTCGTAAGGCCTAATCATATTGAAATATAAATTAATCGATAAGATTTAATCAATTTGATGAACAATGAGAATAATTATTTCTAATTTCAAATGTTATGGAGAAGAACCTAGTGAATTCCAATTCAGTAAAGGAAAAATTACTTTACTGAGAGGCGATTCTGGAAGCGGTAAAACGACTATACTAGAAGCTATTAAGTGGTGTCTTTATGGTGGCAATAAGAATATATACCCAAAAGGTAAAACTCCTAAATGTTATGTTAAACTAGAAATTAATGAGAACTTTAGTGTATACCGTCAAAAGAATCCGTCCATTTTGAAAGTTGAAAGTGTTACAGACGGCAAAACCGTTGAGTATGAGGACGTAGCAGCTCAAAACATAATAGAAGATTTATACGGATCTAAGGATGTTTGGTATTCTTCTAGTTACATATCTCAAAAGAGTAGAAATCATATACTGACGGTTGCTCCAAATGGAAAGATAGATATATTGAACAAATTGTCTTTTCACGGAGAAGACCCTAGAGAGTGCATAGATAAAATAAACAATAAGATTAAAGAATACAACAATGAATACAAAAGTAGTTCTTCTCTATTAAACAATGATATTAAGGAATTCAACGAAAAAACTGAAAAGGAAAAACCTGATATGAAAACTTACTTAAACGATGAAGAATATGAAAAAGAGAAAGAAACACATAGATCAAACAAAGAATTACTTCAATCTTTAATTCAAAAGCAAATCGAACAAGCTTCTCGTATAGGTACATATAAAACGTTAAAACAAAGAAAAGCGGTTATAGATGATAAGTTATCAGCTTTAGAAGAATTTGATGAAAATGCTCTTCAAATTCTTAACGAAGAATTAAAAGAAACCAATCAATACATTCACAATACAAAAGAATTGGCTAGTGTTCGACACGATCTTTCCTGTGAAGATTATAAAGGTGAAAAACTAGAAGATATTCAAGAAGCTTATGAAGAAATTGCATATACAGAAGAAGATCTTTCAAAAGCTAGAGAAAAAGAATCTAGAAGAAACGAAAACAAAACAAAATGTGGCATTGCATGTGTTTCATACGACCAAAATTCTATACAAACAGCTATTCAAGATATAGAAGATACATTGAAAATTCAGAACAATATTCAAAATCTTCACAATGAAAGGCAAATCTATATGAATAATTACGAAAAAGAATTAACTAATTATAATGAAAGAAAGGAAGCTTATATTAAACAAAAACAGTTAGAACACAAATCGTATATTAACGATTTGAATAAAATTTACGAAGAAACTCACGACGCGTGGATGAATAGGAAGAATAAACACGATAGATCTTTCGAAGAGAATCTCAAACAATATAAGAAGAGAAAAGAAGCTTTTGAAAATAGATACAAGTATCTTTTAAAAGAATTTAAAGATAGAAAGGAAAAACATGAAAAATCTTACCAGAACAGTTTAGCAGAATTTCGAAATAGATATGAAAATGCTAAAAGGAAGTTTGAAGAAGAAGTTGCAAAATATATAAATAGAAAGAACAAATTTGAAGAAAAGACGAGAAAGTCACTTGAATATTACAACTCTAGGATAGATCAAACTAGAAAAGAGTTCGATTTGAGACAAAAAGAAGAAAAAGTTCTGAGAGAACAATATAAAGATTTAATATCTAAGCCAATTTCTTCAGAAGAAGATGTAATCAAACAAACGTTATACATAGAAAAACTTAAATCGTATAGAGATATAATGGAGTGTCCCCATTGCCATTCGGGGGTTCGTCTAAAGGATGGAAGCCTTGAATCTGCTCAGAATCCAATATCAAATATAGAAGAAGATATTAGAAAACAAGAAACATTTCTCGTAGAAATCAAAAATGGAGATTATAGATTGAAGCAAATTAAGAATTTAGAGAACGAAATTCGAATGAAGAAAGTGCCTAGTTGGGAAGAATATTCAAAGCATATAGAGAAACCCTCTACAGAAGAGTTTGACGAAGAAAAGCCTGTATTTGTATTTGAAGAAAAAGAACCTCTCAAGGAAGAATTTGAAGAAAAAGAACCTCTCAAGGAAGAGTTTGAAGAAAAAGAACCTCTCAAGGAAGAGTTTGAAGAAAAAGAACCCGTCAGAGAACAAATCAAACCTTTGGAAATTCTGTTTGAAGAGAAAGAACCTACACTTTCTATACCCCCTCATTTGAAAGATATAGAAGAACCAATTAATGTTTCAACTGTAAATACATTGAAGAGAGATATAGTTATATTGAAAAATGTAGTGTATTACGAAGAAGTTGTACCATCTTCCTCTCATATATACAATAAGTTACAACTTAAGAATAGATTAAATAAATTGCTTATTCATATAAAAATATACGAAGAATGCAAAAAGAAACTAGAAAACTCTAGAACGGACTATAGAAACGTTTCGCAAATAGAAAAAGACATAAAGAGTTGTTCAGAGGGAATCTATTCAAAGAAGAATTTACAAAATGAAACACTTGAAATTGAACAAAAGATAAAAAATATTGAAATAGATGAAAGTTTAGATGAAAAGGTTAAGAATTTTCAAGAAGAAATAAATAATAAAGATAAATTCTTAGAGGATTCTGTATATGCAAGATTTATAACTTCAGAAAAGAATAAATTGAAACAGAGAAGACAATATTTGATAGATTTAAACACTAAAATAGAGGCTACCAACAAACTTAAAATATTAGCACGTAATATAGAAACTTATTTCCTTGATTCTGTAGTAAGCGAATTGAATAGACATCTTTCTATCGTATTACCTAGCATCTTCGATGAACCTATAGAGGTTACTGCGTCACTTATAAAGGAGATGAAATCTTCTAACAAAACAAAGATAAGTTTTAATTTAGTTTGTGTTCACGATGGAAAAATACACGATTCTTTAGAAGAGATGAGTACTGGAGAAATCGATAGAATATCTATTGCTATAACTATCGCACTTAATATGATTAGTAATTCTCCCATTTTGATGTTAGACGAAACTATAACATCTATACAGACAGATTTGAGAGATAGATGTATTAATATCATTAGAAATAACATCGTTAAAAATAAATCTATCGTTAGTACTACACATGAATCTATCGAAGGTCACTATGATGAATGTATCACTCTTAACCCTCGTTAAACGTATTAAAAAACAAAATATTATGGACCATAATATTTACATAGAGTATATGTTCTATATGTACTATGTATATATCGTTTATAAATGATTTCTAATGATACAATATGTACTATGTATATATCGTTTATAAATGATTTCTAATGATACAATATGTACTATGTATATATCGTTTATAAATG
>Ga0102926_1000688_pt1 | contig 19854 bp, 17 predicted proteins | sample SalPonR1_A_D2_MG_FD_78173 | JGI IMG/M metagenome (GOLD analysis project Ga0102926, IMG submission 78173) | Salt pond soil microbial communities from South San Francisco under conditions of wetland restoration - Salt Pond MetaG R1_A_D2_MG | ecosystem: Environmental > Aquatic > Marine > Intertidal...
AAGTTTGATGAAAAATAAAATTTTTAAAAGTGTAATCGCAGTTCTGATTATAACAATACTTGTTTTCCCGGGATTAGCTTATGGAGATGAGGATAATTCTATAATTCCAATTAGCTTTGAGTATAACCACTGGGCTGATAAATACGTAGATAAATTAAATATGGAGTATGAAATGGATGACCTTTTCAAAGAAAAGGGTTTAGACGATAGAATTTCCACAGAAGATTTTGTTAGCTTAATTCAAAAAACATTGAAAGAAGATTTTAAATACAATGAAGAGCTGATAACTAGAGAAAAAGCGGTTTTTGAATTTACTAAAATATGGGCTGAAAAAACAGATCAAGATTTAGATAATATAGCTACTATAAAGATGATAATTTATGCTGATACAGAGGAAATTGATGCTAAATATAATCATGCGGTGACGGTAGCTTATATGAAGGATATTGCTCAAGGAAGAGGAGAGAGAATATTTGACCCGAAAGCAGAAGTAACTTACGGGGAAGCAGCTACATTAGTAGTAAATACAAATAAAGCTGTAGATAAAGAAATGGAAAATAATCAGCCTGTAGTTGAAGGTGAATTTGAAACGAGAGCTGATTACGAAGTAACCAATGAAAAAGTAGTATTTAATTTTGAACTTTTTAGTCATTTTTCAGAAGACAAAGAGCTTATGTTTAGCTCAGGACAGCAGTTTGAAATCACTATAACCAACGAAAAGGGTGAAGAAGTTTACAAATTTTCTGAAGGTAAAGCTTTTACTATGGCACTAACCTATGAAACTTTAGAGCCTGGAGAGTCCATAGAATGGTCCGATGAATGGGATAGGACTGACAAAGAAGATAACTACTTGGAATCAGGAAGATATACAGCTAACATTAAAATATTAGCTAGTATGTCACCAGGACCGGTAAATGAAGAAATGGAAGAAGTAGAAGATATTGATGAATCTCAATTGACTGAGACTATAGACTTTACTTTATATAAATTGGATGAAGATGGTAAAATTACACCAGAATCAGCAGAGAGTATAATAAAAGATAGAGCTACAGAAGTAATGGAAGCTTTAAAAGTTAAAGACATAGAATCATTAATAAACTATGTTCATCCTGAGAAAGGACTGAGATTTACTCCATATACTACAGTAAATAAAGAAAGAGATGTAGTATTTGAAATTGAAGAATTAAAGAATTTTAATACAGATAAAGAATATATTTGGGGAGATTATGATGGAAAGGGAGATGAAATCAAACTTACTCCAGAAGAATACTATGAAGAATTCGTATATACTAAGGACTTTTTATCCGCAGAACAGAGAGGGTATAATGAAGTGCTGAGCAGTGGAAATATGGTAGAAAATCAATTTGAAGTTTATGATAATCCAATAATTGTAGAGTATTATATTCCCGGTGAAGAGTTTGAAAATGCTTGGCAAAGCTTAAGATTAGTATTTGAAGAATACGAAGGAAATTGGATGCTTGTAGGTATAATTCACAACGAATGGACCATTTAATATTAGTAAAAAAAAAATACGATCTACTTAAAGTAGGTCGTATTTTTGTGTTTTTAAGAAGTTTATTTATTGTAAAATAGGGTAATTATAAAATATAAGAAGATTTTTATAATTTAATTTAAATTCATTATTAAGGAGATACAAACTATGAACGCTCTAACACAATTTTTAAAACTACTAAAAGATGGAAAAAAAGCCTTTAAAACCTATCCTGTTGTTATAGGGAGCGGTATAGCTTTTACGATTGTTACTATAATTAGAATACAACTTGATTGGCAGTATCAAGAACCATATAATTTTTTATTTAACTGTCTACACCTTGCTTTTGCAGTAGGAGGTGCATTTAGTTTAGCATTACTAACAGCAGAGAAAATCAAATACAACAGCAAGAAAACTTTTATTGCAGCAAATGTAATAGGAATGCTGGTGATAGGAATAACCTTTATTCTTCTCTATTTCTGGGGAGGAGTGATTTCAGAAGGAGCAAGATATACAAGGGTATCAAATATAGCTGCTGCAAGGTCATCAGTAGCTATTGGTGTTAGTTTATTAGCATTTGTCATTATAGCAAGTCATCCAAAAGAAAAATCAGATATTCCTAAATCATTCTTTATGACGGAAAAAGCTTTTACCATAGCATTAATATATGGTTTAGTTATAATGGCTGGAACAACAGGAGTAACCAGAGCAGTTCAGGGGTTATTATATAATAACATGAGCGAAAAAGTTTATATGTATTTAGTAACTATCAGCGGGTTTTTAGCATTTATTATTTTTGTTGGGTATTTTCCTGATTTTGGAAAAGATTCTGATGATGAACATAGAAAAATTGCTCAAAAACAGCCTAGATTTCTAGAAATTCTCCTTGAATATATTTTAATACCAATAGTACTTGCATTAACGTTAGTATTAATAATTTGGGCTGGAAAAACTGTATTACAAGGAATGGGAAATCCTTTTTTTATTCTTTCAAGCATAGCAGCAGCATATACATTAGGAGGATTGTGGCTTCACCTTATGATTTCCGACTATAACAGTGAATTAGCAAAATTTTACAGGAAAATATATCCTTTCTCAGCCTTGATTATATTAATATTTGAAGCATGGGCTTTGATAGTGAGACTTCAAGATACAGGACTTAAAACTCAAGAATATATCTTTGCTTTGATATGGATTGTAGCTCTTACATCAGCCATATTATTGATAATAAAAAAAGCAAAAGCCTACAAAACAATAATAATCATATTATGTATCACAGCTATAATTTCAGTAATGCCTATAATTGGCTACAGTGACTTAACTGTAACTATGCAATTAAATAGACTTGAAAATATTTTAACAACACAGGAAATTTTAGTAAATGAAGAAATAATTCCTACAGAGAATGAACTTGAAGAAGATGTCAAAATTGATATTACAGAATCCGTTGATTTCATAGCATATTCTTCTGAAAATAAGAATTTGCCTAACTGGTTTGATAGAGATTTAGTTAAAAATACAGTATTCAAAGAAAAATTTGGATTTGAAAAAACCTGGGAATCATACGTACAACCACCGGAACAGTATATGAGTAGATATTTGACGATGCCTACAAATGCAATGAGTGTATCAGGATATGATTGGGTAATAAACTATGAATTCATGAAGGAAGAAGTAACAGAATTCGAAGGAAAAAATGGACAGTATGAAGTATATTGGAATCAAATGAGAAATGGTGGCATTTCAAAGTTCACATTAACACTAAATGAAGAATTAATTATTGAAAAAGACATGAATGATTACATGGATTTTATTGCCGATAAATATCCACCTGGGGAAAATATAGATAAACAACCATCAATAGAGGACATGACATATATAATAGAAACTAACCAAGTAGAAGTCATGCTTGAATTTAGAGAAATTGAAATAAGTGTAGATCCAAGAGAAGATAGAATTAATTACTGGTTGGGATTAGATTCAATTTACATAAGGGAAAAATAAACACAAAATTTTTATAAAAAAATCAAAAGAAGTAAAATGTATTAAAATATGATATAATGTTTATAAATAATTGATTGGAGGAAAAAGTGAAAAAAATAGCTTTAGTAGCAGATAGTACCTGTGATTTAAATAAAGAAGAAATTGAAAAGTATAATGTACACATTTTACCACTAAAAATAGTATATAAGGATAGAGAATATACAGACAGAGTAGACATAACACCTCAAGAAATATACGATAATATGAAAATAGAAGTTCCGACGACTTCACTTCCGTCAATGGAGGAAGTAGATTCCCTGTTTTCAAAGTTGAAGGAGGAAGGATATACTCACGTAATAGCAGTAACTATATCTTCAGGACTTTCAGGAACTCATAATACAATACGAGTAGTGAGCGAAAAACATCCTGAAATGACATATGAAATATTTGACTCAAAAGCCCTTTCTATGGGTGCAGGAGGAATAATATTAGAATGTGGAGAAATGATAAACGAAGGGAAAGAATTTGATTATATTATTAAGCAACTTCCTATACTTAGAGAAAAAATAAAAGTCTATTATGTTTTAGATACCCTTAAGTATTTAATGAAAGGTGGACGTATAGGCAAGGTGTCTGGGAGTATAGGAGAATTATTAAATTTGAAGCCTATTATATCTATAGACAATGAAGGTATATATTACACTTATACAAAAGTAAGAGGAAAGAAAAAAAGTGTAAACAAGCTTTATGAAATAATGAAAGAAACATTAGAAGGTAAAACAGGTAAAGTCTGGGTTCTTCATGGAGGAGCCAAAGAAGAAGCTCAGAAGCTTTATAAAAAAGCAAAAAATATTCCGAATGCAATAAGAGAAGGATACAGAGATATAAGTCCTGTGGCAGGCGTACATACCGGGCCTGGGCTTGTAGGAATAACTATAATGAAAAAATAAATTGCAAAACATACTCCACCTAAAAAGGTGGGGTATGTTTTATTATAAAACTTTTTTATAAATAAGACAAAATATAGGTTTAATATCATAAAAAATATTATTAAAAGGAGAAGGATAAATTCATGGCTGATAATTCTATCACTACACAATTACTAATAATACTAGTATTAACATTAATAAATGGTTTTTTTGCTGCAACTGAAATAGCATTCGTTTCTTTGGATAAGAATAAATTAAGACGAAAAGTTGAAGAAGGAGATAAGAAATCCGAACTTCTCATAGAAATTTTAGGTAAACCATCAAGATTTTTATCAACTATACAGGTTGGGATTACTTTTGCTGGTTTTTTCTCATCAGCATCAGCTGCAGTTGGGATTTCAGGAAAACTGGGAGTATACTTATCTAGTATAGGAGTTCCTTTTGCAAAAAATTTATCTTTTATTGGAGTAACACTTCTTTTATCTTATTTTGTACTTGTATTTGGAGAACTTGTACCGAAAAGAGTAGCTTTACAATCGGCAGAAAAATTTTCTAGAATTGCAGTTAAACCTATTTCTATAACTGCTAAAATAATGAAACCATTTATAAGTTTTTTATCTTTTTCAACAAATGCAGTCGTAAGATTGTTAGGATACAAAACTGAAGGAGTGGAAGAAGAGATTACCTTAGAAGAAATAAAATCCATAATAGAACTTGGAGAAGAACAGGGGGTTATAGAAAAAACAGAAAAAGACATGATAAACAGTATAATGTCCTTTGACAATAAATTGTGTGAAGACATAATGACATCAAGAACTGATGTATTCATGATAGATATAAATAAACCTATATCCAAATACTTCAAAGAAATTATGAATTTAAAGTATTCAAGAATTCCTGTATACGAAGACAATAGAGATAAAATTATTGGTATACTATATTTAAAAGATTTAATTCCTAAACTACAGGAAAAGGAAATTAACCAAATAAATATCAGGAATATTTTAAGAGAAGCATACTTTATACCTGAGAGAAAAAAAATTGATAAGCTTTTTTTAGAAATGCAAAAAAGCAAAAATCATATAGCAATATTAATAGATCAACACGGAGGTTTTTCCGGTATTGTTACGATGGAAGATTTATTAGAAGAAATAGTTGGAGAGATAGAAGATGAGTACGATATTGATGGATTACCAATAAAAATTATTGATAAAAATAATTTTGTAGCTGAAGGAAGCACTTCAATAAAAGAAATTAATAGAGTTTTAAACACTGAACTAGACGAATTTTCAGAAGAATTCGATACCTTAAGCGGATTTTTAATACATCAGTTGGGAAGAATACCTATACAAGAAATAGATAATACTATAGAATATAAAAATATTCAGTTTAAAATTGATAAAATAGAAAACAAAAAAATAAAGAAGGTTATTATAAAAAAAACAAAAAAAGAATGATAGTTGAAAAAAATAAAAATAAACAAACATATACATAAATAAGTCTTTATTTTTATAATGAGGCTTATTTTTTTATAAAAATTATATATTTTACAAAAAGTATGTTATATATATAACAAATGGATATACCCTTATAAGCGAATACTATTATAAAAACCCTCTAATATAATATATAATACATATGTAATTAGGAAAAAGTATGCTTGATATTGTTAAAAAATCGACAATATTGAGAAATTTCTAACTACATAGAGTATCTATTTTTAGGAGTTAATGATACTAAATTATAAAAAAACTTTCGATTTGGAGGAAATAAAATATGAAAAAACTGGAAAATATTTTAGGGTTTATTATTATCATTTTAGTTTTTATATTAGGTAAGTCACAACTGGCAACAGAGATTCTGTTTTTTAGACTTGTTGTGGGAGTCGGGTTAGGATATGCCTTGACAAGAGGATTTGCTGGATTTGCTGGTAGTGTAAATAGAGCACTAAATACAGGTTCTACAAAGTTGATGAGAATGCTGATGTTTATGTTTTTTATTTCAGCAGTATTAACGGCGGGACTTTTATTTGGGAAAGATCCAACAACTTTCGGTCTTTGGATTAGACCGATAAACTTTGGAGTAATATTAGGTGGAATATTATTTGGATTTGGGATGACTTTCTCTGTTTGTTGTGCTTCAGGAGTTTTACAGGACCTTGTAGCTGGATTCCCAAGAGCTTTTATCACATTAATATTTTTTATGATGGGAGTATTTTTAGGATTCCCGGTTCAGAGAACTGCAAGCTGGGTAAATGATTCATGGATAACTTCACCTATTGGAGAACAGTTCCAAAAAGGAGTTTTCCTACCAGACTGGTTCAAGTTCGATGGAATGGAAGGATACCTTGGAGCTTTAGTCTTTTTAGGAATAATTTGTTTAATAGTAGTGGGATTATCTTATCTTTATGAAAGAAACTGTAAAAATTGCAACACCTACACAGGTGTACCAGCAGAACAGAAGCAGGACACATTAGATCCTATTGATTCAAAGAACTTTAAACTTTTTAGCGGAGAAGCATATGACCGTTTATTTGCAAAAGCTTGGACAATGAAGCAGGCTTTTGTAGTAATAAGTTTGCTTTTCTTAGTACTTATGGGCGTAACTGGTTCAGGATGGGGAGCATCACAGCCTTATGGTATTTGGTTTGGTAAAATACTAATGGGCTTCGGTATATCTTCTGAAGCTATAGCTGAATACACTAAAATGTCTGCAGCAACTTTTGAACTACCATTTTTCCAGCATCCAATATCAGTTCAAAACTTTGGAATAGTAGCAGGATCTGCAATTTATCTACTTACTGCAGGAATCTTTGTTGAAACTTTTACCTCGGACATTACCTTCAAACCTAAGCAGCTTGTTCTTTTTGCACTTGGAGGAATCTCAATGGGATTAGGAACAAGATTTGCCAACGGATGTAACGTAGGAGCACTATATACTCCTATAGCAAACTTTTCATTATCAGGATGGTTGTTCTTAATAGCAATGACTGCAGGTGGGGTTGTAGGAAGTAAATTTAATAAAATAATTAATGGTTAGTAATTAAAAGTAAATAAAATAATAGGAGGATATCAAATGAGTAAAAAAGTATTAATAGTAGGTGGGGTAGCAGGTGGAGCTTCAGTTGCTGCAAGAGTAAGAAGACTTGATGAATCAGCAGAAGTTGTAATGTTTGAAAGAGGACCAAATGTATCTTTTTCTAACTGCTGTCTTCCATATCACTTAAGTGGAGAAGTAAAAGAGTGTAATGATTTAGTATTAATGGCTCCAGATGTATTTAAAAACCAGTACAATATAGACGCAAGAGTTTACAACGAAGTAACTGAGATTAAAAGAGAAGAAAAGAAGGTAGTAGTAAAAAATCTTGAAACTGGTGAAGAATATGAAGAATCTTACGACAAGCTTGTACTTTCACCGGGAGCAAGTCCGATTATGCCGAAAAGCATCGGAGGTATTACAAACGAAAACGTATTTTCAGTTAGAAATGTAGTAGATATAAGAAAAATAAAAGCATATGCAGATAACAACAACGTTGAAGATATAGTTGTAGTTGGTGGAGGATTTATAGGAGTAGAAACTGCAGAAAACTTTAAAATGAATGGAAGAAATGTAACTCTTGTAGAAGCTTTAGATCAAATCATGAGTCCTTTTGATAAAGATATGGCCCAGATTTTACATAAAGAAATGCACGATAATGGCATTGATTTAATATTAGAAGATGGAGTAAGTGAAATAGGAGAAGGTCATGTTGTACTTCAGTCAGGGGAAAAAATAGATGCAGGATTAGTAATAATGGCAATAGGAGTAGCTCCTGAAACTTCACTAGCAGTTGATGCAGGACTTGAATTAGGAGAAACAAGAGGAATCAAAGTTGATCATAATTATCTAACTAACGATCCTGATATTTATGCTGTAGGAGACGCTATTGAAGTATATAATAAATTAACAGCAGAGCCTTGCAGATTACCATTAGCTGGACCAGCACAGAGACAGGCAAGAGCAGCAGCAGATCATATTTACGGAAAACCACACAACAACAACGGAGTAATTGGATCTTCAGTGGTTAAGATATTTGATCTTAATGGAGCTTCAACTGGACTTAATGAAAAGATGGCTAAGGCTGCTGGAATTCCTTACGACATAGTATATACAATACCTGCAGATAAGGTTGGACTGATGTCAGGAGCAAATCCAATGCACTTTAAACTTGTATATGAATATCCAACTGGAAAAATCTTAGGAGCTCAAGCAATTGGTAAAGGTAACGTAGACAAAAGAGTTGATGTAATTGCTACTATGTTAACTATGGGTGGTACTTTAGAAGATCTGAAAGAGTTAGAGTTATGCTATGCTCCACCATTTGGTACAGCAAAGGATGTTGTAAATCACACTGCACTGGTAGGATTAAATTTACTATACGGAGAATTTAAGCAGGTAAGAGTAACAGAAGTTAGAGATTTAGTAGAGAAAGATGCATTTATAATAGACGTTAGAGAAGAAGATGAATATGAAGAAGGACATTTAGTAAATTCAGTTAATATTCCACTAAGCCAATTTAGAGATAGATTAGATGAAATACCTAAAGATAAGCCGGTATATCTACACTGCAGATCATCACAGAGAAGTTATAATGCAGTGAGGGCTTTACAGCATCTAGGATATGATAATGTAGTAAATATTTCAGGGTCTTATTTAGGAATATGCTGCTATGAATACTTTTTAGATCAGGTAACAGATAGAGAAAAAATAGTAACAGAATATAATTTCGAGTAAAATATAAAAAATAATTTTAAGGCAAATAATAGGGGCCATCGGGTTATACTTGGTGGCCTTGATTTTACAAAAAGATTATGTATATAAAAAACAAACATTAACTTTTTAATAAAAGAAGGAGGCACTTATGGGAGTTAAAAAAAGTGCTGATAAAACCAAAAAAATTAATAAGACAGCAGGAATAGAATTAAAAAAAGATAAAATAGATAAGAGACTTACTATATTAACCTGGACTCTTATTTTGGGTAGCTGGTATGTTATAACAAGAATGGGAGTTTTTTCAAGTACATTAGTTCCATCACCATATAAAGTATGGACTACCTTTCTGCACATTCTTGAAAACGGCTACAACAAAGATTCTTTATTTCTACACCTAGGAGCAAGTTTTAGAAGATTGTTTTTAGCAATGTTTTTTGCAATTATAACATCTATACCCTTAGGGTTACTTAGCGGATATTCTAATAAAGTAAAATCCGTTGTTGATTCTATTGTTGAATTTTACAGACCGTTACCACCTTTGGCATACTATACTTTGCTGGTGTTATGGTTTGGAATAGATGATACGTCTAAGGTAATACTTTTATTTTTAGCGGGGTTTGCACCAATATATATAGCCTGTGTGTCTGGAGTAAGTAAAATAAACGAAGATTATATACTAAGTGCTAAATCTTTAGGAGCAAGCAGGAAAAAAATTTTTTTCAAAATTGTTTTACCGGCATCTATGCCTGAAATATTTACAGGAATAAGAACATCAATGGGTGTGGCATATACTACATTGGTATCTGCTGAGATGGTAGCTGCAACATCGGGTATAGGATGGATGGTTCTTGATGCATCAAATTTTTTGAAAAGTGATGTTATATTTGTTGGTGTAATAATTATGGGAATAACCGGAATAACTATAGACTTTGGATTGAGATATTTAGAGAAAAAAATAGTATACTGGAAAGGATACGTATAAAATCGTTATGGAGGTAAAAAATGAGTAATATATTCAAGAAAAACATAACCATATTAATAGTATTATTAATGCTTTTATCAATTACTGCATGTAGTGGAGGAAATGAAGAAAGCGAAGCAGGAGATTTACCTGAAAAAATAAATGTTGGTATTATGAGAATCGCTAACGACGAGATGATAGCTATAGGAGAAGGATTATTTGAAAAATATTTTGAGGATAGAGGAATAGAAGTAAATCATATAGTATTCGACTCAGGAGCTGAAGCTAATCAAGCACTTGCTTCAGGAAGCATAGATTTTGCAGCTATGGGAAATGTAAACTCAGTAGTATCTCTAACAAGGGATTTGGGAGTTGAACTTATATGGATTCATGATATTTTAGGAGAGTCAGAATGTTTAGTAGCAAGAGAAGGTTCAGGAATTGAAGAAGTAAAAGATCTTGTAGGAAAAAAAGTAGCTACTCCCTTTGCATCAACCTGTCACTACCTACTTTTAAATCTTCTACAGGAAGAAGGAATAGAGGATGATATTCAACTTCTTGATATGCAGACTACAGAAATTGTAGCAGCATGGGAAAGAGGAGATATAGATGCTGCATACAGCTGGCAACCAACTTTGGATAATCTTTTAGAAACAGGAAATATACTTGTATCTAGTGCAGATTTATTAGAGAGAGGATATATAACTGCCGATGTAGGTGTAGTAAGAAAAGAATTTTCAAGTAAATACCCTGAACTTGTAGTAGATTTTATTGCAGTTTTAGAAGAAGGTAAACAGATATATTTAAATGAACCGGACAGAGCAGGAGATATAGTTGCAGGAGAACTTGAAATACCAAAAGAAGATGTACTAAGACAGATGGCTGGGTTTATTATGGTACCGGCAAAAGAACTAATTACCGACCAGTATATGGGTACAACTGAAGAACCTGGTAATTTTGCAAAAGTAATGAAAAATACTGGAGACTTTCTATTAGAACAAAATTCTATAGAACATTCTCCATCACAAGAAGAATTTAACGAGTTTGTTAATCCTAAATATATAGAGATGTATTTGGAAAGAGAAGGAAACTAATATATAATTACTTAATATATACTCACTGTTGGAAAGGATAATTTCATGGGCAAGATTGAAGAGAAAGAAGTTTTAATAGACGTTAACAATCTTAAAATTTCATACGGAAAAGAAGGAGACTCTATATTAGCAGTTGAAGATGTTAATATCAAAATTAAAAAAGGTGAATTTCTCTGTGTTTTGGGTCCTTCAGGCTGTGGTAAAAGCACCTTGTTGAAAGCTATTGCAGGTTATATACCACCAACTGAAGGTGAGTGTTTAATGGACGGGAAACCTATAGTAGGTCCAGACTGGCATAGAGGAGTTGTCTTTCAATCTCCAACTCTTTATCCTTGGATGAGTGTAAAAGAAAACGTAGAGTTTGGTCCAAGAATGAGAGGGTTATCCGACAATGAAATTGAAGAAATTAGAGAGCATTTTTTAGAACAGGTGAAGCTTACCGGATTTGGGAAAAAACCTACCTTCGAATTATCAGGAGGTATGAAGCAAAGAGTTGCATTAGCAAGAGTTTTAGCGAATTATCCTGAGGTAATACTAATGGACGAACCCTTAGGAGCTCTAGATGCTCTAACAAGATCAAATATGCAGACACTAATTAGAGAAATTTGGGAAGAAAACAACAGCACGATAATTTTCGTAACCCACGATATAGATGAAGCGCTATCCTTGGGAACCAGGCTTGTAATTATGTCAAAAAGACCCGGTAGGATACTTGAAGAGTTCGAAGTAAATTTTACTGATAAAATATTTAAAGAAAAATCTAAAGACGTTATCTATTCTGAAGAGTATATAGCTGTAAAAAGACAAATATTAAAACTTATAAATAGTCAAATAGAAGAATGATAAAAATAAATTAATCTAATAGTTTTTGGAAGGGATATCTATGAATAAAGAAATTAATATAAAGTATATAGAAAACAAGGAAATACAATATACTGAGAAAAACCATAATAATATAGATTATCTAAATAAAAATAACTTAACAAAAATTTACGAACTGCACGAGAGCATACCTAATTATAGTAAAACCCCCTTATTTGAATTAAGTAAGCTGGCAGAAAGATTAAAAGTTGAAAAAATATGGGTAAAAGATGAATCCTATAGATTTGGATTAAATGCTTTTAAAGTTCTGGGAGGTATCTTTGCCGTTGCCAGCTATTTAGAGGAAAAATATGGAGAAGATATTGTATCAGACCTAACCTTTAACGAACTTAAGTGTAAGGAAGTAAAAGAGAAGGTTGGAGACATAACCTTTGTTACAGCAACAGATGGCAATCATGGAAGAGGAATTGCTTGGGCATCAAATCAACTGGGTTATAAATCTGTTATCTTTATGCCAAAAGGATCATCAAAAATAAGACTTAACAATATTAAAAAAGAAGGTGCAGAAGCATACATAACAGATTTCAATTATGATGAATCGGTTAAAATAGCAGATAAATATGCCCGTGATCACAATGGAGTGCTTATTCAAGATAATGCTTGGAAGGGTTACGAGAAAATTCCAAAATGGATAATGCAGGGATATACAACTATAATTGATGAGGTAGTAAATGATATAGAAGAAAAAAACGAAAAAATAACTCATGTATTTTTGCAGGCAGGAGTCGGGTCATTTGCTTCTTCGATTTTAGGATATCTTGTAAACAAATATGGTAGTAAAAGACCTAAATCAATAATAGTTGAACCTGAAAAAGCTTCATGCATGTACAAGTCAGCAGTATATAATGATGGAATACCGCACAGAGTTGATGGAAGTTTAAATACTATAATGTCAGGACTTGCTTGTGGTGAGCCAAGCACTATAGGATGGGATATTTTAAAGAAATATGCAGATATGTTTGTATCCTGTTCAGATAATGTTTCTGCTAAAGGTATGAGAATTTTAGGAAATCCTTTGTCAGAAGATCCTAAAGTTATTTCAGGAGAATCAGGAGCTGTAGGATTAGGATTGCTAAGTATAATACAAGAATATCCTCAATATAAAGAGATATCAGAAAAACTTAAAATAGACAGTAACTCAAAAATACTCATAATAAATACTGAAGGTGATACGGATCCTCAAGCATATAGAGATATTGTGTGGGATGGAAAATTTAATATCAAATAAATGTAAGAAGGAACTCACTTCCATTTTTTTATTCTTTATTTATTTGAATTTTTTATATTGATGTTTAATTCTCTAATATCCGGGTATAATGGGATTAGGAGGGATATAATGAAAAAAATAGCGATTTTAATTGAAAACATGTTTGAAGAAGTTGAGCTTTTGTATCCATATTATAGGCTACAAGAAGCAGGATATGAAGTTCATTTAGTAGGAACAGAAAAGGATAAAGTTTATAATGGTAAAACAAGTTCTCATCCTTTCAAAAGCACACATACCTCTAAGGATATTGATTCTAATGATTATGAAGCTGTAATAATTCCTGGAGGATATTCACCAGATTATATGAGAAGAACTAAAGAAACCGTAGAGTTTGTTACAAATATGAATAAAGAAAAGAAGTTAGTTGCTGCTATTTGCCACGGCCCATGGATGATAAGTAGCTGCTGTGATATAAAAGGTAAAAAAATAACTTCGTTTTTTAGTATCAAAGATGATTTAAATAAGGCAGGAGCTAATTGGGTAGATGAAGAAGTAGTAATTGAAGAAAATTTAATTACCAGTCAAAATCCTTCTACTATGACTAAATGGGTTAAAGCTATTCTTGAGTATCTTGAATAAAAATTTACAATTATAAAAAATAAAAAAATTGATTTCTTATATGATACTTCCAAAGTAGACAGTCTAATTAATTAAAATGACTATCTACTTGGAGGTATTTTTTTAAAAATTCTTTTCCATTTTTTTGATTTCATCATATAGCATTTGATTTACAGGAGTAGAAATATTATACTTTTTTCCTAACTCCACTACAGTACCTGCAAACAAATTTACTTCACTTGGTCTTTTCGCTATTGCATCCTGCCGCATAGAAGGCATACCTTCAGAATTTAAAGTATCAAGTATATTCAACCAATAATCCAGATCTTTTTCGGTTATTTCTACAGATTCATATTTTGAAAGTTCCATAACTTCTCTCATTGCTGCAATCATTGTATTTCTTCCTTTTCCGGGAATTTGAATAGTGCCGTAGTTACCCTTATATAGGGCTACAGTTTGATTTACACCAACATTCAACATAAATTTACCCCATAATCTTTTTTTCATATTATTATCTAAGATATATGGAAGATTAATACTTTCGAAAAAATTCACCAAACTCCTCACTTTTTCGGAAGGATCCTCACCATTTAATTCACCGATACATAAATTGCCCATGTTTTGGTATGTTAATTCATTTCCTGCTTTAACAGCATCCATACCCTGTGCAACACAGTAAACAACTCTATCGATACCATAGACTTCTCCGATTTTCTCTTCGCTTACAATCCCGTTTAATGTGGATATGATAATAGTTTTTTTTCCTATTTGATTCTTTGCAGTTTTAATTGCTTCTTTTAATCCACCGTATTTTACGGAGAAAATCATTAAATCAGCTGGATCATTTTTAACATCAGGAGTTATATAGTTGAAGTCGCACATTTCCCCATTACAGAAAACTCCATTTTTTTTATATCTATTAACTCTATTTTCGTCGGCTAAAATTCTTAAATTATCTTTAGGTATATTATTCAATATATGGTTACCATAAAGAATTCCTAAAGCACCTAAACCTATAATTGATACTTTTTTAATTTTCATTTAATCACTTCTTTCCTTTTTAAATATAATATCACAACAAAAATATCACTTCAATTATGTTTGTTACTTAACATTATATCATTTAAGAGATAAACTTATTGTAATATAATAAACATCGGGATATAATTGAAAATAAATAAAATTGTGCTACTGGAGTGATAGTTATAAAAACTAATACAATTACAAAGGGTGGGATGATTATAGCATTAACTTTCATTTCATTTAATATATTTAAAGGGGTAACAAACATTCTTAATGCTTTTTTTATTCCATTTATAATTTTCACTTTTTTAAAAAATAATGAATATAAAGAAATTTTATCAGTTTATTTCGCTCTAATAATATCAACACTTATACTCTATAGAATACAAATTTTTTTTATTATAGGTTATTGTATCATTGCATTATCTATTCATATTCAAAACAAGAATAATTTTTCGAAAAAAAAAGCAATAATATTTAATACATTTATAATCAGCTTGATTTTCTGGGGAGGAATAATTATAACAGATATAGTTTTTTCTACTAATATTAACCAAATCATGCTTAGAATAACAAAGCATAATGTATTAAAATATACTGCCGTTTTAATTTTTGAAGGACTATTAGTTTCTTTAATACTTAATTTTAGTATAAGAAAAATATCAAATAAAAATATCAAATAAATTTCATAATAAAATTAGCATAAGGAGATATAAAAATGAACACTATTGAAATAGTAAAAGTTAATACTAAAAACTACCACTTATACTGTGATATGATTCATAAAAGAATAAAAGGACGAGAAAGAAATTTAGATGAAAAGCTAGAAACAAAAACTAAACACTCCAAAAGAATATAAGAAGAATTAAATAATCCAAATTTTTATGTGTATGCAGCGGAATATAACAAAAAGTTTATAGGATGGATACATGGAGTATATATACCTAAAATTGGAAAATGGACAGAAGGAATATTATTTTTAGATGAAATTTGGGTGGACCCTGACTATAGAAATCAAGGCGTAGGAGAAATGCTAATGTTAAAAATGAAGGAAATAAAAAAAGTAATGAAGGTTAAAAAATTAAGACTCTATACTGATAATCAAACTGCAAAAACTTTTTTTGAAAAATGTGGAATAAAAACAGTATGCCAATGTCATTTTATGGAAGATTAATTTTGATCATCTTCTTTATAATCAATTATTTTATCTATGGTTTTTTGGGATTGAGAAAATCTTATAATTCCTATAATGAGAAATGTAAAAGAAATAGGCATAAGTATAAATCCTACCGTAATAAAGAAACTGTTTTCAAAGAATTCAATGATTCCTACGGAAGCAATTAATAAGGAAAATGATGTCCTAATGTACGACAGCAAGGTTCTTTTGTTAGCAAGTTTTGTTCGTTCAACTGCTAATAAATCTGTTCTGGTTAAGTGCTCTAACAACTCTTCATAACTTCTATTATGCATGTTAATACTCCCTCAACTTATATAAATATATTAATAAGGCTTTCTCTTTCGAGAAAGCCTTTGGTAAATAAAATATCCCATTTACATTCTATTATTAGTACAGTAAAGCTAGTTCACAAATTTGCTTTTTGAAAATTGTTAATAAATTAAACTTTCTTCTCTAAAACTGTTAAATAAACTAAAAACTTTTCTTTTTAAACTTTTCTTTTTAAACTTTTCTTGTTAATCATTCTTAATCTTTTTAATCACTTTTACTTGAAACTTGTTTAAACTTTAAATTTTTTCTCTTATTAAACTCTTTTAAATATTAAACTTTTTTATTAAACTTCTCAATAAAACTAAATCTCAATTACTTTTTGTACTAATATTAAATTTTCAATGGGATATTATATTTTCATTATACCATTTTTTTATTGAAATGCAAGTATTTTTTAAAAAATGGGCTTAACGACCGCCGACACCGCCACCGCCTCCACCGCCGCCACCGCCGCCGGAGAAACCTCCTCCTCCACCAGAACCGGAGGAAGTATTGCTTAAGGCTGTGTTTAGAGAATTATTAATGCTGGAGGTTAAACTATCAAAGCTTTTCGTAATACTATCAATTGATCTACCGGTAACTGCACTGTAGTAGAACCAACCGTATCCAAATCGATAATCACCATCTTTAAGATCGGGATAAACAACTTGAAGTTCCTTCATAACTTCTTTTGCTACACCTAAGGCTACTGCATATACCATATAATGCTCCCATAGCACTAAGGAAGGTAGCTCGTGCCTTTTCATATTAGAAAAATGAAGCAAAAACTTTTTAAAAGCCATCCATCTTACATAGTCTTCTTCACCTTTTTTGCTTCGTCTATTAATTGTAGTGACTAATAACATAGAAATTAAACCTGCAGCAAATAAACCAAAGCTCAATGCAAACATTCTAGTAAGTATAAAGGATAAGAATCCTAAGATAAAAAACCCAAAAAGAGATAGAATTCCAATGATTGTAGTTCTTTTATTTGATTTATCAAAAAAATTATGTTTTTCAGAAATACTTTTCAAATCACTTATAAAATCATCCCAATAAATTTTAAATGTCTTAGGATGTTTTTTCGCAAATCTTTCTACTTCGGTAAAAATCACACTTTCTCCATTAGCAGATATTTCGTGAAACAACAGATCCATAACTTCTTTTTCATGGGGTCTTAGATTGCCTTCTTTGTTTGTTTTTAAAGCTGTAAAGGTTGTTTCGTCTTTTTTAAATATTGAAAGAAGAGCAAACTTGCTCTCTTCTTCAACTTCTTCTAATTTAATATATCCTCTTTGTGCTAAATCTATAACAGTTGCAGTAAAATCTGTAGAATTTGGATTACCCTTTCTAATTAAATAACCTAACTCTCCAGGAGAATAATCAGCTGGAAGTTCTCTATAATACTCTCCATTAAAATCTGTGTCGTAAGGTTTAGCATACTTTCTTCTCATATAAATTCCAAAAATAGCAGCGCCTATAACTGAAAGACCTCCGAAACCCCAATCAAATTTGGCTAAAGCTCGCTTTCTATTAGCTGAATCAGCTAAGTTCTGTTCTTCTTCTAAAATATCATTGAGAGCTGAAGTATTTGTTTTTAAACTGCTGTTGTTGATTATACCAGGCGTAAAAGTTACCCTGCCTTCCAAAAAAGTTCTTGGAGGAAGAGTGTCAATATACCAGCTAACTTCCTGTGAATTAATTAATTCTACATTTCCACTTAAAGGACCGTGACCCCAAGCTCTCAAATCCTCTTCTTTAGAACCCTCAGGAAGGTATAAAGTTACAGTTACATTATCCTGAGGTATATCCGTTTCATCACCTATAAATTGATAATACAATTCTCCGATATCATCGTGAATTTTTACCTGATTATGTACTTTATATTCTAATAAAAAAGTGCGGGTTTCATTATAAGCATCAATACTCCAATCTACTAAAATATTGTTGCCTTCATCTTTAGTTAAATAAGTTCCGGGAGGCCCGTAATCATTCCCCGGATTATACTGATATAAAGTACCATTTTCAGACACTTCAATATCTGTAATACTAACCCCTCTGTCTAATTTTAGATTTTGATAAAATCCGTTGTACTGTCCTTCAAAGTAAATAGTTCGGTATTCATTGACAACCATAGTACCATCTTTTAATATTTCGGCTTCTATATTTACTCTCTGTATATCCATAGATTTCTCGGCGTAAACATCTATGTTATTAGAAAACAAAACAACTAAAATAAAAGATAATACGAGAAATATATATACCCTTTTATTTATTTTCATATTAACCTCTTTAGCTAAATTTTACTTCAATATTTGTTCTTTGTCTTTCTTCACCATCAAGATTGAAGTAATCAATATCTTTAAATTTAAAAAAATCGGCAATTATCCTATTAGGAAACATTTTTATTGTCACATTGTATTTTTGAACAATATCATTGTAAAATTGTCTTGCATATGCAATTTTTCCCTCTGTCTTTGAAAGCTCCTGCTGCAGTTCTTTGAAGTTTTCATTTGCTTTTAGTTCAGGATAGCTTTCAGCTACAGCAAAAAGAGATTTTAAAGTATTATTCAATTCTGTTTCCGCTTTTCCCTGCTCGCTAACGGAGCTTGCATTTATAGCTTTAGATCTCGCTTCCGTAATTTTTTCGAAAGTTTCCTTCTCGTGATCAGCATATCCTTGTACTGTATTTACAAGATTAGGGATTAAATCATATCTACGCTTGAGCTGAACATCTACCTGAGCCCAGGCATTAGAAGCTCTTTCTTTTAAAGTAATAAATTTGTTGTATTTAATAATAATTAGACTGGCTAATACTAACAAAATTATAATTAATATATACATATATTCCTCCTAAAAAATTTATTTATCTTATTTTACCACTAGTTCATACTGTGTACAATCTATCTTTAGTTATATTTTTATTAATAAAACAAATAAATCAAGCAGATTTAATTGCTTGATTTATTGATGAAAAATGATTTGTTGTCTACTGCCCTCATGGTTGCTAAAATTCCATCTAAATGATCGTATTCATGTTGGAGAAGTTCTGATAGATCTCCTTCTAATTTCATTTCCTGATTAACCCAATTTAAGTCCTTATATTTTATCAAGGTTTTTCTGTGTCTTTTAACCTTAATAAATAGATTGGGAAATGACATACAGTCATCCATAACTTCCATCATTTCTTCATCTGGAAAAATAAGTCTTGGGTTTATGAAGACAGTTGGTTTATCAATAAACATATAGATAAGCCTTTTTTTAACTCCTATTTGTGGAGCTGCAATTGCTCTTCCTGAACCGTATTTATTTCTAAAATCTATTAAGGTATCGTGAAGACTATTTACAATATCCTTAACATCTGGTAATTCATCTTTTTTTACAGGTTCACTTATCTCGTAAAGTTCTGGATTTCCTAATAAAAGTA
>Ga0102926_1000691_pt1 | contig 19829 bp, 19 predicted proteins | sample SalPonR1_A_D2_MG_FD_78173 | JGI IMG/M metagenome (GOLD analysis project Ga0102926, IMG submission 78173) | Salt pond soil microbial communities from South San Francisco under conditions of wetland restoration - Salt Pond MetaG R1_A_D2_MG | ecosystem: Environmental > Aquatic > Marine > Intertidal...
CCGGGCATTTTTAAACCTCCATTATTAATATTTATCTAGTATAATTTATTATTAAATAATTCAATATTAATTACTACAATCCTGCAAAATATTGACAAATAATGAATTTGCATTTTTAAAATAATTAGAATTTATCTAATATATTTCTAAAGATAAAATAAAAAATCCCTACCAGAATTTAATCTGAATAGGGTAATTTTATGCTTAAAAAATGGTGCGCCCGGAAGGATTCGAACCCTCAGCCTACTAATCCGTAGTCAGTCGCTCTATCCAGTTGAGCCACGGGCGCACATAAATTTTTTATTATATATATATTGTTTTAAGAAGCTTATTAGCTCCCAGCAATAATAAATTATATAGGCATTCATTCATTTTGTCAAGTAAATTACTCTAGCTCAACTGCTTCCTCATAATGTTGATTACTTTTTTCCCTTTTCAGATAAACCCTGTGAGGAATATGATAGATATAATTTTCATAAGCAATCTTAATAACCCTATTAATATCCAGGCTCCCATAATATTTCAACACTTCTTCTGGTATTTCATTAATATCCCCTATATTATAATTATTTTTTAGCTTATTTAAAATCTTCTTTATAGATAAATTATCTTCTAAAGAAGATTTAAGATCAATTTCCGTATGAACAGGACTATTTACATTATTCATCTCATTTGCTTCCTCTTTCCTGCCCATATAAGTTTTTAGAACGTCTTTATATTCATTAAATCTTTTTAAAAGCTTTTCTTCTTTTATTTTATCAATAGAAATATTATATTTATCTAACAAATTTTTTTTAATATCGAGATTATTTCCTTCATCCATCTCTTTATATACATAATTTAATAACCTGATAAAATTACTTATGTTTTCTTTATTCAGTTTAAAAACCCTGGCCTTCCCCTGATTATTTACTACAATATTTATCAAATTATACGCTTCCAATTCTTCAATTATCGTTTTCTGCTTATATTTACTTAATCCCGTATTAAATTTAATATCATCTACACTGGCAGAAAAAGTATCATTTATCAATCCATTATTAATATAGTAATAATCATATTTATTTATTAGATCATTTAGAAAAATTGTAGTATCAATATCAAAAAATCTGATAAGATTATGCCCGGCCAATAAGTAACCATTACTGAGCTGTATGTTCATTACATCCTCTTTAAATTTTGACAAATTTTTAATTACCATGATAGAATTACTCCTCTAGTAATCTGCTTTAAAGTAAATTTTTTATCTCTTAGTTATTTTCTTTAATTATATTAAATATCCTTTTTGAAAATAAAAATTCCGGAGAATAGTACTATCCTCCGGAATTTATTTAACTTTAAATATTATAAAATATATTAATTATCTTCTTTAGCATATGATGCTTCCAGACGTTTATAAGCCTCATATCTATCTTTAGCATCCTCTTCAGCAGCCTTATACAAATCTTCTGCAACATCAGGGAAGGTCTTCTGTAAGGATGAGAACCTGACTTCACTTAATAGGAAGTCTCTAAAAGAAGCTTTGGGCTCTTTAGAATCCAGGTTGAATGGATTATTACCTGCTTCTTTTAATTCTGGATTAAACCTATATAGATGCCAGTATCCAGCCTCTACAGCTTTCTTTTCCTGATTAATGCTGCAACTCATCCCATCTTTTAAACCATGAGCAATACATGGCGAATAAGCAATTATGAGTGATGGACCAGGATAAGCCTCTGCCTCGGCAAGTGTTTTGACAGCCTGATTCATATTAGCACCCAGGGCTATCTGGGCAACATATACATAACCATAAGTCATAGCCATTCTCCCCAGGTCCTTTTTCTTAACCCTCTTGCCAGCAGCAGCAAATTTGGCAGCAGCCGCAGTTGGGGTAGCCTTTGATGACTGCCCTCCAGTATTTGAATATACCTCTGTATCAAATACCAATACATTAACATCATCACCAGAAGCAAGTACGTGATCAAGGCCACCATAACCAATATCGTAGGCCCAACCATCCCCACCAAATATCCATTGAGACTTTTTAACAAGAAACTCTTTATTATCAAGAATTTCTGCTACTTTTTCATTATCCCGTTCTTTTTCCAGTAAAGGAAGCATCTTTTTGCTGGCAGACTTAGATTCTTCAGCTTTATCCTTACCTTCAAGCCATTCAGTAAAGACTTCTTTTAATTTTTCAGATATATCTTCTTCACTTGCTTCTTTCATTAAATCAGCAAGTTTATTTCTAATCTGCTCCATTCCCAGATACATACCATAGCCATATTCAGCATTATCTTCAAATAATGAATTTGCCCAGGCGGGTCCATGTCCTTCATCATTTGTTGTATATACTGATGTAGGTGCTGAACCACCCCAGATTGATGAACAACCTGTGGCATTAGCAATAATCATTCTATCACCAAATAACTGAGTAACTAACTTGGCATAAGGTGTTTCTCCACAACCGGCACAGGCGCCTGAAAATTCAAGCAGTGGTTGTTCAAATTGACTACCTTTAATTGAATTTTTCTTAAGTGGATTTTCTTTATGTTTTAGAGAAACAGCATATTCCCAGTTATCCTTTTCTTTATTTGCCTGACTGGCAAATGGTTTCATTACAAGGGCTTTATCTTTAGCAGGACAAACTTCAGCACAGACACCACACCCAGTACAATCATAAGGACTTACCTGTATACGATAATGTAATCCTTTTAATTGTTTGCCCATAGCAGCTTTGGTTTCAAAACCTTCTGGAGCAGCTTCAAGTTCTTCATCATCTAAAAAGAATGGTCTGATGGCTGCATGAGGACAGGCCAGTGAACATTGAGTACATTGAATACAATTATCAATTTGCTACTCAGGTACATTAATAGCAGTACCACGTTTTTCATAAGCAGAAACACCTGCCGGGAATGTACCATCCTCATTTCCTTTAAAGGCACTGACCGGTAATTCATCACCTTTTTGTTTACTAATTGGGTCAAGTATATTTTTAATAAAATCTGGTTTATCTTCTTCAATAACCGCTGCCTCATCTACACTTATCCATGCTTCAGGGACATCAACTTTCTTGATTGCATCAAGTGAACTATCAACGGCCTTCCAGTTCATTTCTACAATCTTATCTCCCTTGTGTCCATAAGTCTTCTTAATAGCATCTTTTAAATATTTAATGGCATCATCAACAGGAATTATATCAGCAATTTTAAAAAAGGCTGTCTGCATAATCATGTTAATCCTACCACCAAGTCCAAGTTTAGAGGCAATATCTACGGCGTTGATTATATAAAAATCTATATTATGTTCAGCAATATATCTTTTTAATCCTGCAGGTAATTTTTCTTCTAATTCATCTTCAGACCAGGTAGTGTTTAAAAGAAAACTACCCTCATCTTTTAAATCCTCGACCATTTCAAATTTATCAACATAACTTTCTTTATGACAGGCTACAAAATCTGCTTCATCAATTAAATAGGTTGATTTGATTGGTTTATCTCCAAATCGAAGGTTAGAAACAGTTACCCCTCCAGATTTTTTAGAATCATAAGAAAAATAACCCTGGGCATACATGTCAGTATTATCTCCAATAATTTTTATAGCATTTTTATTGGCACCAACAGTACCATCAGAACCAAGACCCCAGAACTTACAACGAACAGTACCTTCAGGTGAAGTGTTTATCTTTTCACCTTCTGGAAGTGATGTATTGCTAACATCATCTTTTATACTGATAGTAAAGTGATCTTTAGGGTCTTCATTTTTAAGATTATCAAATACACCCTTAATATGAGTAGGCGTAGTGTTCTTTGAACTCAAGCCATAACGTCCACCAACAATTAATGGAGAACGCTCGTTATTATAAAACAAGGTTCTAATATCTTCATATAAAGGTTCACCAAGTGAGCCTGGCTCTTTAGTACGATCAAGTATAGCAATTTTATTAGCGCTTTCCGGTAATATATCAAGGAAATATTTAGGAGAAAACGGTCTATATAAATGCACTTTAATTACACCAACTTTTTCTCCCTGTTCAAGTAAATAATCAACTGTTTCTTCAATAGTATCAGTAACAGAACCCATTGCAACCACAATACGTTCTGCATCTTCTGCGCCATAGTAATTAAACGGACGATATTCTCTACCTGTCAATTTACTAATTGCTTTCATGTATTCTGCAACTATATCAGGAACCACATCATAAAAATCATTCACAGATTCACGGGCCTGAAAGAATATATCAGGATTCTGAGCAGTACCTCTAGTAACTGGATGTTCCGGGTTCAGTGCATTATGCCTAAACCTTTTAATAGCCTCATAATCTACCAGCTCAGCCAAATCATCATAATCCATAACTTCAATCTTTTGCAACTCATGTGAAGTACGGAATCCATCGAAAAAATGAATAAATGGAATCTTTGTTTTAATTGCTGACAAATGAGCAATACCGGCCAGGTCCATTACTTCCTGCACTCCTCCAGATGCCAATAAGGCTGCACCTGTCTGTCTTGTCGCCATCACATCAGAATGATCTCCAAAAATTGAAAGAGCGTGAGTTGCTACTGTTCTGGCACTAACATGGAATACTCCAGGTAGTAATTCACCAGCAATCTTATAAATATTTGGTAACATTAGCAACAAACCCTGGGAAGCAGTAAATGTCGTTGTTAATGCACCCGCTGCCAGGGAACCATGTAGAGCACCTGAGGCTCCTCCTTCAGACTGCATTTCAGTTAACTTAACTCTCTGACCAAAAATGTTGTTGCGACCATGTGCACTCCACTTATCAACTAATTCCGCCATTGGTGAAGATGGGGTAATTGGATAGATTGCGGCAACATCAGTAAAGGCATAGCCAATATGAGCTGCAGCAGTATTACCATCCATGGTCTTCATATTTTTTGCCATTATCTTTCCCCCCCAGAAAATATATAAAAATTTTAGTTTATTAATATTTTTATCAAGTACAGTATATTATAATGGCTATAAGCTGTCAAATTATAAAAAATTCAGACATAATAGTATATTCAGAACGCTTAATCATGATTATCGGCTATTTTGCGCCTTTCAGTCCTGTATTCGGTAATAATTATACCTGTTAATATTAAAATAGCTCCTATTATAAAAAACTTGCTTATATTTTCATCCCAGAAAATCCAGGAAAAAAAGGCCCCAAAAACCGATTCAAGTGATAATATAATAGCAGCATGAGTGGAAAATGTATAATATTGAGCTACATTTTGTATTAAAAAGGCAGCCACTCCTCCAAGTATTATCATATATATTAGACTACTAAATTGAATACTGTCCACTGAAAAAGGCTCTGTAAATATTCCTATTAATAAAGATACAAAACCTGTAAATGCAAGTTGAACTATAGTAAGATTAATAGGATCAGCTTTTTTTACCAGTATACCTATAGATACTATATGAGCCGCATAAAAAAATGCACATGTCAAAGTCAATAAATCACCAAAATTAAAGTTAAATACCCCTTTTTGAAATGAAATCAAGCTTAAACCCAGAGATGCAAGAACAGCTCCTATAATTGCCTTTTTCTCTACCCTATTTCCTGTAACAAGCATATACAAAAAAGGTACGATTACAACATTTATACCTGTAATAAAACTCTGTTTAGCAGGTGTAGTATAAATTAAGCCTACTGTTTGGGTAGCAAAACCAAGAAATAAAAAAATACCTATTATAATGCCTTTTTTAAAAGTAAGGTAATTAATTTTTTTTAGTTTTTTATTAAATATTATTGCAATAATTAAAGCTGCAGAAACAAATCTTATACCCAGAAAATAAAAAGGGCCCATATAATTTAATATATTTTTAGTTACAACAAAACCTCCACCCCAGATCATTGCCACTATTAATAAACTTAAATCAGCAATAAATAATTTATTTATTTTTATATTGTTTAATATCATATTACTTACCCCAACCTTTAAATTGTTTTATATCTTATTATATTTCTTTAAACACATGATTAATTATATATATTCTTGTAAAGGTATAGAAAATCCTTTTGACAGGAACTAATTTCTATGATGTAATTAAAATATGAAGTAATTCTTAACTATATTATACGAGGGGGGAAATGAAATGAAATATAGAAACTTTACTTCAATTGACTGGAAACCATCTGCTTTAGGCTTTGGTGCCATGAGATTTCCAATTATTGATAATGACCAGAGCAAAATTGATGAAGAAAAAGCCATTAAAATGATAAGATATGCTATTGACCACGGGGTTAATTATGTTGACACTGCCTGGCCCTATCATAAAGAACAAAGCGAAATACTTGTAGGTAAAGCCCTTAAAGATGGTTATCGAAAAAAGGTTAAAATTACAACTAAACTACCTTCCTGGCTTATTAATAAAAAAGAGGATATGGACTACTATCTAAATAAACAGTTAGAAAAATTGCAAACAGAACATATTGACTTTTATCTACTTCATACTCTTAACAGAGAATACTGGGAAAATTATAAGAAACTTGATGTCTTTAAGTGGTTAGAAAAAGTACAAAAAGCAGGGAAAATTAAGTATATAGGTTTTTCCTTCCATGATAAATATGACCTGTTCACTGAAATCGTTGATTACTACGACAAGTGGGACTTCTGTCAGATACAATATAATTACCTGGATACCGAATTTCAGGCCGGAAAAAAGGGCTTAAAATATGCTGCCGATAGAAATTTAGGGGTTATAATTATGGAGCCACTGCGTGGTGGTCTTCTTGCTGGAGAGCAACCAGTGGATATACAAAAAATCTGGCAAAAATCAAAAATAAAAAGAACAGCTGCAGATTGGGCCTTGCAATGGCTCTGGAATCAGGAAGAAGTATCCCTTGTTCTTAGCGGCATGAGTACTTTAAAGCAGGTAAAAGAAAATGTAGAAAGTACAAATAGCTCAGCCATAAATTCTTTAACAAAAAAAGAACTTGGATTAATTAAAGAAGTACAGAAAGAATATGAAAAATTATCACCAATTACTTGTACAGGCTGCTCTTATTGTGTTCCCTGTCCCAACAATGTGGATATCCCAGAAAATTTTGATCTTTATAATCATGCTCATATTTATAATAGTTATGAAAAACAAAGTAAAAAATATCAAGCAATGGATGAAAAAAATAGAGCAAGTCAATGTATTCAATGTGGAGAATGTTTAGATAAGTGTCCTCAGAACTTAGAAATTATTGAACTTTTAGCAAAGGTAAAAGACTATTTTGAATAAAATCTACATTAATATAAGGCTTATAGCCATCACCAACATCCCTGCTACAAAACCATAAATTTCCTGATGCCCTTTTCCATATTTCCTGGAAGAGGGCAATAATTCATCTATAGAAATAAATACCATTATCCCGGCCACAGCACCAAAAATAATCCCAAAAAACATTTCATTAAGTACTATTTTCAAAAACATAAAACCTACCACTGCCCCCAAAGGCTCTGCTAATCCAGATAAAAAGGAAAGAACAAAGGCCTTCTTTTTATTACCTGTAGCATAAAATATCGGGATAGAAACAGAAACACCTTCCGGTATATTATGGATGGCAATTGCCAGGGCTATGGTCAAACCAAGACCAGGATCATTTAAAGCTGACACAAAGGTAGCAATACCTTCTGGAAAATTATGTATGGTTATTGCCAGTGCTGACATTGTCCCCATCCTTAATAATCCACTATCCTGTCCCAAAAAATTTTTATTATTTTCTGGGTTTTTATTATCTCTAATTTCTTTTAATGCCTTTTTATTATAAGCATGATGAGGGTTTTCAAAATCTGGAACTAATTTATCTATTACTCCAATAATAAGAATTCCTAGAAAAAAAGAAGCAATTGCAAACCATTCACCTTTAGTATTACCTAAAGCAGCTATAAGTGATTCTTCTGCTTCTGGTAGTATTTCAATAAAAGATACATAAATCATAACTCCTGCAGAAAAACCCAGGGATACAGACAAAAACCTGGTGTTTGTTTTTTTAGTAAAAAAAACCAGCGCACTACCAATCCCCGTCGATAATCCTGCAAAAAGGGTCAAGATAAACGCCAGAATTACATTGTTCATATATTCATCTCCCTTACTTTATAAGTCTTTAATCCCTCTAATAATATTAGCAAAATGATCTGGTAACTCTGTCTCTTCAATTTCTTTTGCCAGCTTTTCATAATCATATGGAATTTTTCTATGCTCAATACTGATTTCATCTTTTTCTAAATTAATAATAAGATATCCCGCTTCACTTGTAAATACTCTTTGCTCCTCATTATAAGCCTTAGGTTTTCCCACACTTCCATCATTAATTATTATACCTGATTTAAGATATCTTACATAGGAAAGATGAGTATGACCACAAATCAATATATCAATATTATCTTTTTTTAGAATTCTATTAAGACTTTGAGCCGGTCGATCAAAAAATAAGTATTCATTGATCTTTCTCGGACTCCCGTGTACAAGTTTAACTTCATTTGGGTGAGGACCATATCCTACAAGGTCTCCCAGGCAGAATCTCTTATCAACATTTTCTCTGTCAATATCTCTTAAAACTTCCCTTAAAGCAGTAATATTTCCATGTATATCAGAAAAAATAGCTAATTTCATATTATACCTCCGGATATATTTCTTTTAATTCAGCAATGTTTTCTTGTAAAACATTATCAATACAGGAAAAGAAATTTACAATACAGGGTGTTTTCAATGAATAATATACTTTTAAACCATCTTTCCTGCGCCCAACAATACCAATATCTTTTAATTTAGACAGATGCTTGGACACAGATGATTGACTTATCCCCAGTTTTTCTTCCAATTCACAAACACAATGCTCCCCATCATTTCCCAGTATATCAATAATAGCCATCCTGGCCTCATGTGCCATCGCTTTAACAACATCTGTACGCGCTTTGTAAATTTTATTCATTATTATCATTCCTTCATTTTTTATAACTATATTCTAAGATTATCATATAAGAATAAAATATGCAATTAGCAGATAAAAAATGAGAATACCAACCCCGGCGGGGGCGGTATTCTCATTCTCTTAATTAGGGGTAAATTAAATTAAGTTATTTACTTAAACAAGGAAATTAATCTAATTTTTTATGGCAGAACCACCAGTCATAGCAATCATATTCATCCATGCGTTTATTGGCTGTTTCTTCATCAGAAGCAGGCTCTATAATACCTTCTGCGCCAACTAATTCATTTTTTGGCCAGTTAGCTGGCATAGCAACGCCTTCTTTTGCAGATACCTGAAGTGCTTCTACAATTCTAAGTATTTCATCCATATTACGTCCAAGTTCCTGTGGATAATAAAGCATGGTTCTCATTATACCTTTGTCATCAACTACAAAAACTGCTCTAACAGTATTTGTACCTTTACTGGGATGAACCATACCTAGCCTGCTAGCTACCTTACCAGTATCATCTGCAATAACAGGGAAAGGAATCTCTACATCGAGCTCATCTTTAATCCACTGTACCCATTTAATATGTGAAAATACCTGATCAATGGAAAGTCCAATTAACTCAGTATTTAATTCTTTAAACTTTTTAGCTCTTTTAGCAAAAGCTACAAATTCAGTAGTACATACAGGTGTGAAATCAGCTGGATGACTGAAAAGAATAAACCATTTGCCTTCATAATCACCAGGGATATTTTTTACACCATGTGTTGTCTGCACTTTCAATTCAGGGAACTTTTCACCAATTAACGGAAAACTATTTTCATTCATTTTTTTGCCTCCTGTTGTTTAATTTTGTTAGTTATTATTAATAACTGTTACTAATAACTATAGCATAAAAAAAATCCCCTGTCAAGGGAATTTTTGAAATATTTATTATGAAAATTAATTTTCTTAGATAGTTAATCTGGCCAGTATTATTCCAATACATACAAATATTATACCTAAAAATAAATTAGCAAATACATTAAGTCCAGCAAAAAAAATATTTTTTTTCTCAAATAAAATCACTATCTCATAGGCAAAAGTTGAAAATGTAGTTAATGCTCCAATAAAACCGGTAGTAATTGCTGTTTTTAAATTAGATGATATAAAAGTCTTGTCTAAAAAAATTGTCAATAAAAACCCCAGTATAAATGAGCCTAGAATATTTACTACAAGAGTTCCATAGGGAAAAATACTTTTGCATCTTATATCCATCCATCTTGAAATAGAATACCTGCTTATGGCGCCAAAAGCACCACCCAGACCAATATAAATTAATTTCAACATTTTAACATTCCTTCCATATCTTATAGAAAATAATTACTATTGCAATTACATTTATTATATAATCCCTTTCATGATTATTCAATATAATTGACTAAATCTTTTTTCTCTTGAATGATTGTGATATAATTTACTAAAGATATAAAAAGGGGATAAATAAAATGCTTAAAAGATATGTAGAACAATTATTAAATATCTATAATTATGTTGATGGACTTGTAGTCACCAATGATAAAGGTATAATAGAATATTACAAATCATTTAGACCAGAAATTAATAACCTGCATGAAGAAGAAGTACTTGGTAAGTTACAAGTTCTGAGCAAACACACAAAGTAATTTACTCAAAAGCAGAGCTTTTGGCTCTCTACTTTTCCAAAGGCTTAAATTCCTGTCCGCCCGACAGTATAGAAACTATCTACTATCTAATTGTAGTTGTAAACCCTGTTGTAAAATATTCTTACTAGCATTAATATCTCTGTCGTGAATTGAATGACATTTAGGGCATTCCCATTCACGAATGCTTAAATCTTTGATTTCTTTATTTTTTAAATAGGTTTATTGCATAAATACTTTTTAAAGTCCTAACTATATCAGTTGGTGCTACTGTTGGTTTAGCCGATAGAAAGATGTGTATATAATCGGGCATTACTCATTACGATCTAAGAAGTTTAGCCCTCCAGTTTTCAGGAATAGAAATATTAATTTGAATATTTTTTTATTAATTGCCCCTTTTTACATTATTATATCATACGTTTGTTCGCTTGTAAACAAAAAATTTATGGGGATATTAGCAGATATTATCTGAAGCCCCCCTGGCAAAGACTTTCCTCCTTCTCTTTAAATATGGATTAACTCCCGGGCTTCATGTAATTACTAATTTATAAAAATTAATAATTCGACATCTTACGACAACTTTGATATTAACATTTCAAATCATTTTTACTATCAATATAAATAATTATATATTCTTATAAAACTCAGTATAAAATAAAAAAATTTTTACCCTGGGGTAAAAATTTTTACTGACAATCTTAAAACTACTATTATTTTTTATTTAAGTCTATTCCAGAAAGAATCATCCTTTTTATCATATAATTTTGCAATCTGTTTTAATTCAATCATCAATATTTCATTACTTTCCTGTAATTCATCAATTTTTTTCTCTACACCTGTATCTCTTCTCTCAATTTTTTTTATTAATTTCTTTCGTTTACGATACCAATAAAAATCTTTTAATGAACAATAAATTGGCAAACCAAGTAAAACAACTAATATCCTATTTAATAATATTAAATTATAATCTTTAATAAAAATCATAATTAAGGTAAATAAAATAGCCAGAATAATGGATTTGAAAAAATACAGATAATTATAAGCAAAGATCACATCAAAATATTTGATGTTTATCATCTCCCTTTTCTACGGGACTTTTTTACTAATTATTATTTTCTATATATATTATACAAATTCCTTCTTTAGATAAAAATTTATTGATAACTTTTGTTAATGTGAAAATAATGTTACACTGTTAATATCAATATATTAACAGTGGTTGATCTTGTTATATTTAATAAATCAATTTAAAAAATAGGCCAGCTTATCAGCCAATTCAGGCCAGTCGTTCCTGCTGCTGGAACAACTGCTGCACTTAATGGACTACTGGGTTCATCACTTTTACAATTAGTAATCAAAGTAAGTAATATTCAGGGATATAATAATTAATAATCCTAATAGATAATCCTGTTAACTAATTACCCCGACCAGTATTGGTCGGGGTAATTTATCAATTAATTATCAGTATTAAACTTTTTTAGAAATGAGTTCTACTTAAAAACGATTTCCTTTTCCTCTGTTACTTCCATTACGTCCTGCTCCCTTACGACCAGAATTATTTCTCATCTGAGCAAAGTTTCTATCAATATCAATTAGTTCTTCAATTTGTTCATCACTTAAAATTTCTTTTAATCCTGTGAACTGTTCTGTCCTCATATTCATTACATCATTCTGCAAAACATTAATCTTATTTCTTAGATTGGCAATCTCCTCATCATCGGCACCGGATAATATTAATTCTCTTAATTGACGATTATTTTCCCTTAAGTTATTTACCAGCTCTTCTCTTTCTTCAAAAAATTCTTCTTTTATTTCAGTAAATTCATTCAATTCTTCTTCACTAAGATCAAATGGATTATTTTGATACTGGCGATTTTCATAATATGGTCTCTGATCGTTCATCCTACTCATACCTTTTCCTTCAGGGCCACCATAAGCCAGACTTACTCCCGCAACACCAACAACTATCAGACTAAGTACCATCAATCCAGTAATTATTTTTTTCATTTATTTCATCCCCTTTATTTAAGTTCTTGATCACATTATAGGGGAGAAATTTGAAGGAATTATGAACTTGCAAATTTTTTTTATTTTTTTTAAAAAAAATTTTATCTAAAAACTATAAGTTAAATCCATATTTAAACCACTTTCCAGATTAAACATTTCATTTCCCATCAAATCACCTTCACTCTCTGTATAACTAAGATTAAGAATTAGATTATCATCAAGTGAAAATTCAAATTGAGGTTTAATCATATACCCTTCAGTATCTAGATTATAAAGAGAACCAAGTTTGAAATTATGAATTCTGGCAAATTCTTTTTCCAGACCCTGCTGAATAATTACATTTTCATTTAAAAACTTATCTTTTTGATATATTAACTGACCCTCCAGATAAAAACCATTTTCAAATTTATAATCTGCCCCAATTACACTACTATAGTATTCATCACCCTGTTCTGGAACCGTATATGCTGCCTCCAACCAGTAACCAACACCTTTATGACTTGTCGCAAAATCTACCCCATATATTGAATATTCTCTAAAATAGATTTTATCTGGAACTGGGCCTCCAGGAGTCATTTTAATTACTGCTGTAGGAATATCTTCAAATCCATGATAATAACTTAGTGAATAATCAAAACCCTCAATCCCTTTACCTGACAATTTAATTGCATATTCTGTATTGGCCAGGTCATCTTCAACAGCTTCAACCTTAAATTCATTCCCCATAAAATTAAAACTATCTTTTACTGGACGGTGAAAGGGTATTATAACCCCACTTAATTCATAATTATTATTTAAATAATAATTACCTTTAAGCATAGTAAGCACCTGTTTATCACCAAAAATATCTTCCGGGTTCATTGGATTAATATTATCTGTAGGATTAAACTCTGCAGCCGTTCCCCAGGAAATTAACTGTTTACCAAAATGTAGGTCATAATCATCTCCATAATAATTGATATAGGCCTCATTCAAAGCTATTTCAAGCTGATTTTTATTTAAATCATCTGAAAACTTTAAATCAATATGAAAGCCTCCGTTCCAGGTCTGTTGGTCTAATTCAAGGTTAAAAACTGACATTAGTTCAGGATGTTTTTCTTTCATAGATTCATAATAAGTGTTTTCTAATTTAAATTCTCCTCCAATCAAATCTGCTGCATTAACCCCACTAGAAACCGTTAACAATAAAACCGCTATAATAAATATAAATTTTTTCATTTTAATTCCCCATTTCTAAAAATCTTGTGCTAAAAATTTTGTCTTCTATTTCTTTTCCAAAACTAATTTCATTAACCTTTAAAACAGTCATGCTCTCCTTCTGAAGATTTTTCATCTGCATCTTCATCGACGTCCAGCGTCCATCAATCATCTTATAGTTGAATGTTTTTAGTTCTTTTATCTTTTCTCCATTTTCATTATAGTAAAATATTTGTAATGGTAAAAACATCTTACTATCTATCCAGACCTCAAGTTTACTATAGCTAAGCTCTCCATCTACTGGCGATAAATTCAAGAGATAGGTGTCCCTGTTTTCAATCTTTTCTTTTTTTAATAACTCTGCTTTATAATCTTCTGAAAAACCGGAACTTCCCAGGGCCTCCATATCTTCATAGCTTAAGTCACTCCCCATAAAACTACCCTGTTTTGCTGAGCCAGCTATTCTTTTCACCTTTCCCAATGCTGGTAAATATAGCCACATATCATCTTCAATCATTAAGAATCCTGTACCTTCTACACTTGCAGGCTCTACAAATTTTAACAACATATTATCTCCATCTGTACTCTTATTCCATACTTTTACCTTCCGATGTCGCTCAGAACCTGAAGAAGTATAAAGTATCATCTCTTCTTCCATATATTTTTGTTCAGTCTTCATCATTTCATCCATTTTTAATAATAAATCTACACCAGTCAGATCTTCTCCAAAAACAACTGCTCCACTCATTAGAATAAGTAAAAAAGTAATTGCAAATATTTTCTTCATATTTATTTCTCCCCTTTTTTAATTGATTTTAAGTTATATTTTTCTAAGCTCAATAACATTGCTGGTATAAAGAGCATAGCTCCTGTTGCAGCAACAAACATAATCAAACTCACTAAAATTCCAAAATATTTAAATGGTGGGAATGATGAAAAAACCAGGATTATAAATCCACTAATAACCGCAGCTGCATTACTTATAATAGATTTACCGGTAGTTTCAATGGATTTAACTATTGCTTCTCTAACGCTCAAACCTGCTTTAAACTCTTCAAGATAACGAGAGTATATATGAATTGAATAATCTATCCCCACACCAACACCTATACTACTGATCAAAACCGTTACAATATCAAGAGCAATACCTGCCCAACCCATTACACCAAAGTTTATCAAACTTACCAGAGCAATTAAAAGAACAGAAAGAATACTTCCTTTTAACGAATGGAGCAATAAAAATACAATGATAAATACAGTTATTAGTGCAAAAATAAGACCTTTAATCTGCCCTTTAATAATCATATCAGCAAGAGCATCAATTAAAACAATTATTCCTGTATCTGTAGATTTTATCTTTATTCCCGCAAAATTTTCTTCCTCATATCTTTCAATAGCTGCTAACAGACTGGCTGTTCCTTCTGATGATGTATCTTTAACCAGGGCCTGAATACGTGCCTTTTGATAATCAAGGGTCACAAAGTTTTGAAGATAACTATCATCACTCATTTCAATTAATAAGAGATATTGGGCAATCAGATCCCTATTATCAGGTATTTTTTCAAATCCAGATTGATTTTCATGCATCGCCTTATTTGTTCTTTCAATAATATTTACAATTGAAGTGGGCTCTCCAATTAATCCAGTTGATTTCAAATCATTTTGAAAATTATTCATTGCTTTTAATAATTCAGGGTCCTGCACATCACCCTCTATAAAAATTTCAATACTTTCTGAACCTGTGAATTTATCTTTAACCAGATTGTATGCTATCTTTGCTTGAGAACCTTCAGCAAAAAAATTGAAAAAGTTGCTATCAGTTTTCAGACGGGGCAAACCTGCTAAAGATAAAATTACTAAAAACAGGGTGATAATTATTATAATCTTACTTTTGTTTATAGCCAGATTAGCCAGCATACTGGTTATTTTACCTAAATAATTGTTTTTAATTCTGCCTTTTTTCTTATTTGATTTTATTAATGATAAGACCGCGGGAAAGAGTGTAAGTGTAATCAAAAGAGCAATTGCTACACCAAAGGAAGTAAATATCCCAAAATCACGCATCAAAGTAATATCACTAAAAACATTTGACGCAAAACCGGCTACAGTTGTCCCGCCTGCCATTAAAATTGCTATTCCTACAGTTGTTATTGAGCCAATAACCGCTTCCTTAGAACTTTTCCCAAATTTTAATTCTTCTTCATAACGATTTAAAAGATAGATACCATAAGCATTACCAAGACTGACCAATATTATTGGCATCACAGCATTAAGTGGAGAAATAGATTTATCAAGAATCCCCATCAAGCCCAGGGTCCAGATAAGACTGATAAGAACCGTGGTAAAAGGTAAAATTACCCCCTTTAAACTTCTAAAATATAGGTAAAGAATCAAAGCTATGATCAAAAGAACAATTGGTAATAATTTTTTGAGATCACCTTTCATCGAATCAGCCAGAACATTATTTAATACTGGAGTACCGGTTATATACAAATTTTCAGGACCCTCATTATCTTCTATCAGTTTGCTAACCTTTCCCGCTAGCAAAACAGAATCCACATCAGCATCAAGCTCTAAGATAATTAAAGCCGCTTTAGCATCTTCAGAAACTATAAAGCCCCTGTACATTTCATCTCCCAAAATTTTTCCTTTTAATGGCCTTAACTCCTCTTCATTTTCTGGTAATTCAGAGATTAATGAAGAAATCTCAAGTCCCCATTCAGTACCTTTAATCTCATCTATAGAAGTCAAGCTCTTTACAGAAGCAATACCTTCTAATTCTGAAAATTGCTCAGTAAGACTGTCAATCTTTTTTAATGTTTCATAATGAAAGATATCATCTGCCGTTACAGCAACCATTATGTATTCAGCTCCCCCAAAAATATCCTCCACTTGATTATAAGTGGCTACCTTTGGGTCATCTTTAGGAAAAAAATCCTTAATATCTGTAGTCATTTTAACTTTTGTAGCAAAATATCCAAATATTAATGTTATGATAATAATTACTGCTAAAACAATTTTAGGAAAACGAGTTGTAAATCTTGCTAATCTATGCATCCCTATACCCTCCAATTTTTACTTGAATGAACATTCATTCATATTTTAAGAAATTTTTTTACAGCCCTTTTTTTAACAACTTAATTATCTCTCCCGCAGCATCATTTAAAATATCAATATTATTATTATTAATCGCTTTTTCTACTATTCCCTGAATCGCTCCAAAGATAAAGGCAGCAATAATCTCCGTATTACATTCACTTATTTCTCTGTTTGCTATTGCCTCATCCAGCATTTTCATTATCATTGCGGGAAGTTTAGTAAGATAATCTGCAATATAATCCTGATTCATTTTGCGGGGAAAATCTTTTTCCCTGACCAGGATTCGTCCAGTATCTGGACTATTTATAATCTCTTGAAAATGTTTTATTAAAAAGGTTTCAATCTTCTCCATAACCATCAGGTCTTTATCATTTAACTGTTTCAAATAATTATATCTTTTCTTCAATTCTACAGCAAATATGTATTCAAGAATATCGTCTTTACTATTAAAATAATTATATATTGTCCCTACCGCAATCCCTGCTTCTTCTGCAATCTGGGATGCCTTTGTATTATAAAAGCCTTTACGAGCCATAATATGTGTTGCTGCTTTCCTGATAATTTCCTTTTTATCCTCTTCCATATAAGCCCCCTTTAATGAATGACTGTTCATTCATTAATATATCATCTATTTCTCATCCTGTCAAGAAAAAAGTAATGATCAATTTGCCTTTTTAAATCGTTTTTTAATTAAACCCACATCATGACAACAATTATACTCAGTTTGAACAGTAAAATGATGAACTGAAAATTTATGTTTTAAAAGTTTCTCAAGGTTTTCTCTTATCTCATTAACCTGACTCAATTTTAGATCTTTTTCAAGATTAACATGACATTCCACATGAATATCATGATCATTTGTCTGCCAGACATGAAGATGATGAATATCAGCAACTAAAGGAATTTGCTCAACTTCCTTTTTCATATTATCAACATCAATATTTTCTGGTGTTGCCTGCATTAAAATCCTGACTGTTTCATTAATAATTGCAAAACTTTCTTTTACAATATATACACCAATAAGTATAGTTAAAACTGGATCTATCCAATAAATATTATAGAAATGAATTAAAATACCACCAAAAACAACACCAACTGAAGACATGGCATCTGCCAAAAGATGAATATAGGCAGATTTAATATTTACATTTTTCTTTGCATTATCTCTTAAAATAATAACAGAAAAAGTATTTGCCGCTAAACCTATTAAAGCAACTATTATCATCATTAAGCCATTTATGGGTTTTGGGGCTATTAGTTTAAAATATGCTCCTTTAAACAAGTAAAATGAAATTATAACCAACACAGATGAATTAAACAAAGCCGCCAGTATTTCAGCCCTTTTATACCCAAAGGTCATCCTGTTATTATTGTCCCTCTGAGAAAGTTTTAAAGCAAAAAAACTAATAATTACAGAAACCCCATCACTTAAATTATGCAAAGCATCTGATAAGAGGGATAAACTTCCGGAAAGTAGTCCCCCAATCAACTCTACTAAAGTTATAATAAAATTCAAAAACATTGTAATAATTAAATTTTTACCACTTACCTCGCCATGATGATGGTGGTGATGATGTGCCATTTTAATTATTTCATTCCCTTCCAGATTCTCAATATTAACGGTTTATATTAGCTATTAAAGTATATATTAATATATATATTTTGTCAATTTATTCAGAATTCTTCACGGAATTTGATTAAGATTAATTATTCTTGCTTTAATTTCCCATAATCAATAGCATCTACAGGACAAACATACTGACACTTAAAACAATTTAAGCATTCTTTATTATAAATATATCTTTTATTATTATCTTGAACAAATATTGTATTAACTGGACAGGTTTTCTCACAAAGTCCACATGAAATACATTTTTTTTCATTAATATACAGGCCATATTTAGCGGGACAAGAAAATAGCGCTAATAAAGTTCCATATGGACAGATATGTTTATGCCACATTTCCTCCTCAAAGATTAATGTAATCATTACTGATAAAATAATAATATATAATAAGAGATTTATCTTAATTTCAAATATTTTAAAAACAATCATTGTAAGAACAAAAATAATTAATATAGACCATCTTACCCAGGTATTTTTGAAAAAATCTGGTGTTTTTATTCTTTTTATTCCTGTTTTTTTGTAAAACCAATTTATTGGTCTAAACAGGGTTTCCATGGGACAAACCCAGCCACAATATAACCTATTAAATACTAAAGAAATAAACAAAGTAATACCAAAAATTAATATCCATTTCTGTAAAGCTTTTTGTTTAAATAATACTAAAAATATAATTAGAAATAATATTTCACTTATTAATCTTATTTTCTCCTTATTGACTTTCTTCAAATTGAACATATTTACACCTCTTTTTACACATTAATTCAATAATTATCCCAATAGAAATTACAGAAAGCAATGTTAAAGCAAACCTTAAAGTAGTAAACTTTAAACCTAAAAATTGTATTTCCACACCTATCTGAGGTATCTTTAAAGATGCCCAGACCCCCAAAAATATGATTACATTTTTTAATCCTGCTTTTTTCCTTAATAACTCACCTGCAATGGGAAATGCTACATACATGGGACCAGTTGGTAAGGTCCCCAAAATTATAGCTGTAATTATACCTTTAAAACCAGTGTTTTGACCAAGATATTTTTTTATTAATTTTTCTGGAACCCAGACATCTACTAATCCCATTAATATCAAAACAGCAGGTAAGATACTTATCATCTTTAAACCATAATCTCTGGAAATAATTACACCACGCTCAACATTCTCTGGATAATAGTGAAAAAGGACTGCTATTATAAGAGCTAATATCAGTATTTTTATTAATTGTTTAATATTGATTCCTTCTTTTTTCACATAAACACCCCCATAAAAATTGCAATAATCGATGCAAAGACAAGAGCCAGTATGTTCCTTAATAAAGTTATCCTTCTTCCCAGCTCTTTAAGC